>JAABUK010002291.1_pt1 | contig 34646 bp, 31 predicted proteins | sample 5559141 | NCBI WGS metagenome assembly JAABUK01 (sample SAMN10711869, study PRJNA513367) | rock metagenome | isolation source: Antarctica rocks | place: Antarctica: Victoria Land, Pudding Butte nord | collected 2016-01-03
CGGGCTGCGGCGGCGCTCGACCACGTTGTCGCTCGACTCGTAGCGCGCGGTCAAGGCCGTTTCCTCGGCCGCGCTAAGGGTGATAAAGCGCATCCGACAAATGTAAAAACTATTCCGTCCAACTACTTAAGGCGTAACGTGAGAACGATTAGGTAAACAAACAAATTACCTGATACCACAGCACTAGGTTCGTTCAAAAGCTTCAGCGTATACTGCTCGTACTCCTTCTTCTAGCCCAATAGTTGCTACCCAGCCGTAGCTAGCTAGCTTACTCACGTCCATAAGCTTACGTGGAGTTCCATCAGGGTAATCAGAATTGAAGCGTATGTTGCCTTCGTAACCGACAGTATGCTGCACTAACTCGGCCAGTTGATGGATACTCAGGTCGGTACCGGTACCAATGTTGACTAAGCCCGGCTCATTGTAGTTTTCCAGCAGCCAGTAGCAGGCATCGGCTAAGTCATCTACGTGCAAAAACTCGCGGCGGGGAGTGCCAGTGCCCCATACCTCTACTTCGGGCGTGCCGGCTACCCTAGCTTCGTGAAACTTGCGCAGCAGCGCGGGCAGGACATGCGAGTTTTTGAGGTCGTAGTTATCGTGGGGGCCGTAGAGGTTGGTGGGCATGGCCGAGATGTAGTTGCAGCCGTACTGGCTACGGTAAGCATCGCAGAGCTTGATGCCGGCAATCTTGGCCACGGCGTAGGGCTCGTTGGTGCTTTCCAGTTCGCCGGTCAGCAGGGCCTCTTCCCGCAGGGGCTGCGGGGCCATTTTCGGGTAGATGCACGACGAGCCGAGAAAAAGCAGCTTCTTCACCCCGTTCAGGTACGAGTGGTGAATGACGTTGCTCTCAATCATGAGATTATCGTACAGAAACTCGGCCCGGTAGGTATTATTGGCCTGAATACCGCCCACCTTGGCGGCGGCCAGCACCACGTACTCCGGCTTCTCCTGCGCGAAAAAAGCCGCTACGGCCGCCTGGTCGCGCAGGTCCAGCTCACCGGAGGTCCGGGTGACGAAATTGGTGAAGCCCGCTTTTTGGAGCCGCCGCACGAGGGCCGAGCCGACCATGCCCCGGTGGCCGGCCACGTAAATCTTAGCGTCTTTTTCCATGCTGCTCCCAAGCTATTCGTAAGCGTTCGGAATGGCGTAGCCCCCCGCCTGCAAGTGGGCGTCGCGCTGAAACAGCTTTAGGTCGGCCTGCACCATTTCCTGCACCAGGGCCGGCAGGTCGTATTTGGGCTCCCAGCCGAGCTTGGTTTTAGCCTTGGTCGGGTCGCCAATCAGCAACTCCACCTCGGTGGGTCGGAAATAGCGCTCGTCAATCTGCACGATGGGACTGCCTACGGGTAGCTGAAAATCGGGATTGGCGCAGGCGGCTACCGTTCCTACCTCCTTGATGCCTTCGCCGTTGAATTCCACGGCAATACCCAACTCGGCAAACGCCAGCCGCACGAACTCGCGCACGGTGGTCGTCACGCCGGTAGCGATTACGAAGTCTTCCGGCTCGTCCTGCTGCAGGATGCGCCACATGGCCTCTACGTAATCTTTGGCGTGGCCCCAGTCGCGCTTGGCGTCAAGGTTGCCCAAGTAGAGCTTGGGTTGCAGGCCCAGCGCGATGCGGGCGGCGGCGCGGGTAATCTTGCGCGTCACGAAGGTTTCGCCCCGTAGCGGGCTTTCGTGGTTGAACAGGATGCCATTGCAGGCAAACATGTTATACGCCTCCCGGTAGTTCACCGTAATCCAGTAGCCGTAGAGCTTGGCTACGGCGTAGGGCGAGCGCGGGTAGAAGGGGGTAGTCTCCGACTGCGGCACCTGCTGCACCAGCCCGTACAGCTCCGAAGTGCTGGCCTGGTAAATGCGCGTTTTCTTCTCCAGGCCCAGGATACGAATAGCTTCCAACAGACGCAGCGTCCCGATACCGTCCACGTCGGCCACATATTCAGGCGTATCGAACGATACCTTTACGTGCGACATCGCGCCCAGGTTATAAATCTCGTCGGGCTGCACCTGCTGCACGATGCGAATCAGGTTGGTCGAGTCCGACAGGTCGCCGTAGTGCAGGATAAAGCGCAGCTGGCTTTCGTGCGGGTCTTGGTAAAGACCGTCAATTCGCTCGGTATTAATAAGCGACGAACGACGCTTAATGCCGTGAACCTCGTAGCCCTTGCTAAGTAGCAGTTCAACGAGATAAGCGCCATCCTGGCCGGTGACTCCTGTAACGAGTGCTCGTTTCATTAGTAGCAAATGAGAGTAATAAACTAGAATGAGATGGGCAAAATTCCCACCCTCGCTAGTTTGGAAAGGAGATGATTGGCTTACAAGCAAAGACCAGATAGCGCATTGCCTATGTTGACAAAGATAAGTCAACTTGTAGAATCTCAGCCTTTGCGTAAAGGCACGATGATTAATGTCCTTGGTTGCGCGAGAATTTTTAAGCCTATAAAACGCATTTTGCTGCAAATACATAAAGATGTTTAGGAAGTAGCAACAAGTCACCTGAGCGTCATTCAGAGCTTGCCGCATCTTGCCGGCGTCGTTGAACGATGGCCGAACGGCCCGAGCGAGATGCCTCGGCAAGCTCGGAATGAGGCTCAGCTGACTTCTTATACAGCTCTACTTTCCCAAAAAGCTTATGATAGCAATGGCTACGTCGGCTACTTGTTCCTCCGTCATGCCGGGCCAAAGCGGCAGGCTGAGGCAGGTAGCCGCTAACTCTTCGGCAAGGGGGAGTGTCCCGGCTGGTATTCCCAGCACTTTGTAAGCAGGCTGCAAATGAGGTGGTATCGGGTAATGTACCAGCGTTTCAATACCTACCGTCGCCAGGTGCTGCCGCAGGGCCTCACGATGCGGGGTATGCACCACGTAGAGGTGCCACACGGGCTCGGCTCCGGCAACGACGGTGGGTAGCCTCAGGTCGGCAATGTCGGCCAAGTGCTTGCTGTACCAGGCTGCCAACTGGCGGCGCTGCCGGGTCCAGTTGGCTAGGTGCCGCAGCTTCACGCGCAGGAAAGCCGCCTGTAATTCATCCAAACGCGAATTGTAGCCTGGTAATTCGTGGAGATTTTTCTGCGCGGAGCCATAGTTGCGGAGCAAGCGTATCCGGTCCGCCAGGTCACTATTGGAAGTAGTAACGGCCCCGGCATCGCCCAGGGCCCCCAGGTTTTTGGTAGGGTAAAAACTGGTAGCATTGGCGTGGCCGAAGCTCCCCGTGAGTTGTCCATCAAAAGTGGCACCCTGTGCTTGCGCATTATCCTCTACTACCAACAGGCTGTGCTGGGCCGCAAAAGCCATAATCTCAGTCATGCGGCAGGGCTGGCCATACAGGTGCACGGGCACGATAGCACGGGTACGCGGGCTCAGGGCCGCGGCCAGTCGGCTCGGGTCTATATTGCTGGTGGCTGGGTCAGGCTCAACTGGCACGGGCGTAGCTCCCACATGCGACACCGCCAGCCAGGTAGCGATGTAGGTGTTAGAAGGCACCAGCACTTCATCACCAGGGCCAATCCCTAGCGCCCGCAGTGCCAGCGTCAGGGCATCCAGCCCGTTACCCACCCCAATGGTATGCGCTACCTGATTGAACTTGCTGTAAGCCTGCTCAAATAGCGTTAGCTCTTCTCCCAGGATATACCACTGCGTATCATACGTTCGGCTCATCGCGGCCAGGGCCTCCTCCCGGACGGCCGCGTGCATAGCCTGTAGCGAAAAAAAAGGTATCGTTATGCTATTCACAAGAAGACATTACCCAATTACTTTCTCCGGCTGGAGCTGACCTATAAGTCAGCTAGTGGCAGTTAATTTCACCGCGTTTTTAAATTTCTCTACTACTCGATAAAGACAGTCATTTTGCCAGCCTGGGACTAGTACAATTATGGCTAACCCGTAGTCGCAGCGTACTTCAAGGCAGGTTCGCCCGTACTTGAAGCATAGTCGCAGCGGAGTCAAAAACCCAGACATGTACTTGGCTTTATCCAAAAAACCATGCTTCTCAACGCGCCACCAAACTAGCACTTTTCTGCTTCAACCGCTTTCTATGACCTTCCCTTTTGCCAAAATATTAGGTAGCTAATATAATAACAACATCAACTCACGAACACTCTTCGTACCTTCTGTGCTACATAGCTACCTTACCGGTCACCGTCTGCCTCAATTCCTGGCGGGCGGATTACCGCATCTGGAGCGACTCTTAGGTTCGTGCACATCGCCCCGATGCCCTACCCCCTCTCCCATCGTTGTTACCACTCAGTATCAGAGTGGATTTAGGTAGGGTAGCAACACTAAAAAGCGGAGCCGGCGCAATGGCCAGCTCCGCTTTTTTGCGGGCAGGATATGGCTTATTTTACGTGCTCCTTGAAGTATTCCAGCGTGCGGCGCAGGCCTTCGGCACGGTCTACTTTAGGCTCCCAGCCCAGGATTTCTTTGGCTTTGGTGATGTCGGGGCGCCGCTTCATGGGGTCGTTTTCGGGTAGCGCCTGGTAAGTAGGCTTGAATTCGACACCCGTCAGCTTCGCGATTTCTTCGCCAAATTCCTTGATGGTAATCTCGGCGGGGTTGCCGATGTTGACCGGCATGTGGTAGTCGCTGAGTAGCAGACGGTAAATGCCATCCACCAGGTCATCGACGTAACAGAAGGAGCGCGTCTGCGAGCCGTCGCCGAATACCGTCAGGTTTTCACCGCGCAGGGCCTGCGACAGGAAGGCCGGCAATACGCGGCCGTCGTCCAGGCGCATCCGGGGACCGTAAGTATTGAAGATGCGGATAATGCGGGTCTCCAGGCCGTGGTGGTTGTGGTAGGCCATCGTAATGGCCTCCTGGAAGCGCTTGGCTTCGTCGTAGCAACCGCGCGGCCCTACCGGGTTCACGTTGCCCCAGTACTCTTCTACCTGCGGATGCACTTCGGGGTCACCGTATACCTCCGAGGTGCTGGCAATCAGCATTCGGGCACCTTTCACGCGGGCCAGACCCAGCAGATTGTGCGTACCCAGCGAACCCACTTTCAGCGTCTGAATCGGGATTTTTAGGTAGTCAATCGGGGAGGCCGGCGAGGCAAAATGCAGAATATAATCGAGCTTACCGGGCACGAACACGAATTTGCTCACGTCGTGGTGGTGAAACTCAAAGTCTTCCCGCTTGAACAGGTGCTCGATATTGGCCAGGTTGCCCGTTATCAGGTTATCCATCGCAATAACGTGGTAGCCCTCGGCCAGAAACCGGTCGCAGAGGTGCGAGCCCAGAAAACCGGCTCCGCCGGTGATGAGTACGCGTTTTTTTTCTTCAGCCATAGTAGAATTTTTAAATCGTTGTCATGCTTATCCGGCGTTCGCTTGCCGAAGCATGACCGCTCCGGTGAAAATCATTAAGCCACCGGCTCTTTATGGTCGGCTTTAATGCCGATGCAGTGATAGGTAAACCCGCGCTCTTTCATCTCGGATGGGTCGTAGATATTACGGCCATCAAAAATCACTTTCTGCTTGAGCAGGCGGCCTACCACTTCGAATGAGGGCGAGCGAAACTCAGGCCACTCCGTTACCACCAGTAGCGCATCAGCGTCTACCAACGCCTCAAACTGGTCTTTGGCGTAGTCAATGGTATCACCCAGCGTGTGCTTGGCCTCTTTGATAGCCACCGGGTCGTAGGCGGAAACGGTCGCGCCTTCGGCCAGCAGCTTCTCGATGATAACCAGCGACGGCGCCTCGCGCATATCGTCGGTTTTAGGCTTAAAAGACAGGCCCCAGATGGCAAACTTCTTCCCTTTCAGGTCGTTGCCGAAGTGCTTTTTCACTTTGTTGAACAGCACTTCCTTCTGGGCTTCGTTCACACCCTCCACGGCTTGCAACACCTGCATCTGGTAGCCGTTCTCGGAGGCTGTCTTAATGAGCGCCTTCACGTCCTTGGGGAAGCATGAGCCGCCGTAGCCAATGCCAGGGTAAATGAACTTATGCCCGATGCGGGCATCGGAGCCAATCCCCTGACGCACTTTGTTTACGTCGGCACCCATGATTTCGCACAGGTTGGCGATGTCGTTCATGAACGAGATTTTGGTCGCCAGCATCGAATTGGCGGCGTATTTCGTCATTTCGGCCGACGGAATATCCATGAAGATAATCGGGTGGCCATTGAGCAGGAAAGGCTTGTAGAGGCGACGCATCACCTCCTCGGCCCGGTCCGAGCTCACCCCTACCACGATGCGGTCGGGCTTGAGGAAGTCGTCGATGGCCGCACCTTCTTTCAGAAACTCGGGGTTAGAGGCCACATCGAACTCCACGCTGGCACCGCGCTTGGCCAGGGCCTGCTCGATTTCGAACCGGACTTTGGCGGCGGTGCCTACGGGCACCGTACTCTTCGTCACGACCACCGTGTAGTTATCCATGTTTTCGCCGATGCCGCGGGCTACGGCCAGCACGTATTTCAGGTCGGCCGAGCCGTCTTCGCCGGGAGGGGTACCTACCGCGATAAAGGCCACGTCGGCCTCTTTAATGCTGTCGGCCAGCGAAGTGGAGAAGTTGAGTCGCCCCGACTTCACGTTGCGCGCCACCATTTCCTCCAGGCCCGGCTCGTAGATGGGCAGGATGCCATTGTGGAGGTTATCAATTTTTTTCTGGTCGATATCGATGCACGTCACATCAATGCCTACTTCGGCAAAGCACGTGCCCGTAACCAGCCCGACGTAGCCGGTGCCTACTACTGCTATTTTCATAAGGTGTTCAAGGGTGAAAGAACCAAGATTTCGCGCACCAAGCAAAAAGGCTGCCTGATGTTCGTGTTAAGAAGTTTTTATTTTCACTGGCTCCGCCAGGTAGTGGTTCCACCAATACTGAAATACTACCAGCGCCCAGATGCGCGCATGGGCATCGCCGGGACTACTGGAGAATAACTGCTTTTTCAGCTTCTGCACCGCCGTCACGTCAAAGATGCCCTGCTCGGCTACGAAGTCATCGGCCAATAGGTCTTGCTCAATAAGCGGCCGCAGCTCGCCGCGCATCCATTTAAGCAGCGGCACTTCGAAGCCATGCTTGGGCCGGTCGTACAGCTCGGGAGGGAGCATGGGCCGGAAGGCATCCTGCACGATTTTCTTTTTCATCACACCATCAACTTTGCTGCTGACGGGTAGGGAGAAAGCGAAGTTAACAACCTTATAGTCCAGGAAAGGCGTTCTGACTTCCAGTGAGTTGGCCATGCTCATTAAGTCCACCTTGGTGAGCATGTCGTAGGGTAGCACCAGCTGCGTATCGGTCAGCAGCACTTCGTTGAGGTCACCGTCGGCGTGGATATTTTCGAGGATATCCCTGCGGCGCTTAGCAGCCAGCTTTTTATCTACTTTGAGGCGGCTGGCGGGGCTGAGCAGCTCGGTGGCCTGCTTTTCGGAGGCAAAGCTGGCCCAGTCCCAGTAGCGGTCCTTGGGGCCGCTGAGCATCCCGCGCGAAAAGCGCTGAAACTGCCGGATTTTATTGCCAAAATACGAGTTGCGCGACTTGGGCAGAATGTCCCAGAGCAGGTTCAGTCCCGTGACGGCTTCGGCTTTGAAGCCGCCCTGCCGCACCCGAAAATCGCCCATGTGCTTGTTGTAGCCGCCAAAAATCTCGTCGGCCCCGTCGCCGCTGAGCGCCACCGTAACGTGCTGACGCGTGCGCTGGCTTAGCACGTGCACCGCCAGCGCCGAAGAGTCGGCAAATGGCTCGTCAAAATAATCCAGCATCTGGAAAAGATGCTCGTACAAGTCATCATTGCTCAGCGAAAACACCGTGTGGTTGGTGTTGTGCATCTTCGCCACCAGGTTGGCATACTTGGTTTCGTCGAAGAAAGGCTCATCGCGAAAGCCGATGCTGAAGGTATTGAGGTGGGGCGTGTGGCGGGTAGCCAGCGCCGTAACGACGCTCGAATCGATGCCCCCGCTCAGGAACGAGCCCAGCGGCACGTCGGCCACGAGGCGGCGCTCTACTGCTTCGTCCAGCAGCGACACCAGCTTTTTCTGCTGCTCGTCGTAGGTCAGCTTGTTTTTGGCAACCTCCTTCGGGTCGTAAGGAATTTTGTACCAGCGCTTGCGCACCACCTTCTTGCCCTGAATAAACAGGTAGTGACCGGGCAGCACCTTTTTGATGCCTTTGAAGATGGTGGCCGGGCCCGGTATGTAGTTGAGCTGCAAGTACTGGCTGAGGGCCACGTAGTCGAGCTTGCGCGGCACGCCCAGTGCCAGCAGCGACTTCAGCTCGGAGCCGAAAAGCAGCTGGTCTTCGTCGCGGTACACGTGCAAAGGCTTCACCCCATACCGGTCGCGGGCAATGAAGAGTGAGCCATCTTCCTGGTCGTAGATGGCGAGGCCGAAAAACCCATTCAGCTTTTTGATAAACCCCCTCCCCTCGCTGATATACAAGTTAAGAATAACTTCGGTATCGGTCTGTGAATGAAACTGATAACCTTTGCGGATTAGCTTCTCGCGCAGCTCGCGAAAGTTGAATATCTCCCCGTTGAAAACGATGGTGTAGCGGCCCGAGGCGTCGGTCATCGGCTGGTTGCCATCGGCCGACAGGTCGAGAATGGCCAGCCGACGAAAGCCCAGGCCGACGTTATCATAGATAAAATGCCCCTGCGAGTCGGGCCCCCGGCGCACGATGGCGTCGGTGGCAGCCTGCAAGCGGGTCAGGGCCAGGCGGCCAGAATCGGAGAAGGCGTAAACGCCGGTTATTCCACACATAGCTAGGTCGCAAAGATAGGACGTGAGACAGCCTAATTCTGAAGTAGCGGGACTTATCCCGGTGCGGGGGGTAGGGTGCCAGGCGCAACCCCAACCAGCATCTGCTAGTAAAGCCCAGCAGAAACTGTCGCCTAAGTCATACCTTTTTTTAATTGCCGCGCCGCGGTATCCCGCCCATGAACCTTCAACAACAATTTGACGCCGCCGCGCGCCAGGTCGATAACTTACCCGGTGACCAGGCCGCCAAGTATATGACCGAGCTGTATGGCCTCTATAAACAGGCTACTGAGGGCGACGTCAACATGAAAAACGAGGCCGTAGACGCCGACGCCGCTACCCAGGCCAGCGGGCCGGGCGACTTGTCGCAGGCGCAGTGGGATTCGTGGGATAAATACAAAGGCACCTCCGAGGAAGATGCCAAGCGCCAGTACGTGGCCAAGGTAGCCGAACTGACCGGCACCGGCGCCAGCGGCACCGAGGCCGGCGGCATACCCACCGACGCGCTCACCAACGCGCCAATGGCCCCCGAAATCCCCCACGGAAAAGAAAATGATACCACCGCCCCGCAGCCCGGCTTTGGCCCCGGCAACATGACGGCCGGCGGCCTGCGCGGCGACATCACGGCGGGCGCGCCCTATGGCGGCGAAGACAAGCTCAAGGGCAACCAGTAGCCGATTGCTTGCACGCTGGGGTCAGCGTACCCACGCGCCTGAAAAAGCCAGGCGTAGGGCCAGGGGTAGGGCCAGCCGTAGCAAATGTACGGCTGGCCCTACCCCCGGCTTTTTAAGTTATACTGTTGCCTTACAAGAACTTGCGGTAGATATTATACAGAATACGCCGGTCGGTTTCGGTGAGTATCGGGCTCAAGTCAGTTTGAACGAAGTGCCGCTTGAACGCGACGATGGCGGCGGGCAGGTCCTGCACGTCGTAGCCGATAATGCGCAGCGCCTCGCGCGGCGTGAGGCCAAGTAAAGGCTGCCCCAGCGAGTCGGCCGCGAAGGGGGCGGCGGTCGTATCGGTCAGCACGGCCGCATCGTACCAAAGGCCGTAGCCGCGCGCGGCCAGCTGCGGCCAGGGAAACAGCGCGCTCGGGTCATTTTTGCGGGTAGGCGCGATATCGCCGTGGCCGATGAAGTTGGCCGCCGGGATATTATAGGTGCGCTTGAGGCCGCCCAATACTTTCAACAAGCTGGTAATCTGGGCGGGCTGAAATGGCTCACTCCCATCGTTATCCAGCTCAATGCCAATTGATACCGAATTGATATCAGTCACGTTGCCCCAGCGGGCTACCCCCCCGTGCCAGGCCCGTAGGTAGTCGTTGAGCATATGGTAAGTCTGGCCATCGCGCCCGATGACGTAGTGCGCGCTCACCTGCGTTTTGGGCAGCGTAAACGTCTTGAGCGTCTGCTCGGTATTGTGCTGTGCCGTGTGGTGAATGATGACGTAGTTGGGCTTGCGCAGGTTGAAGTTGGTGGTGCCCACCCAGTAGGGGGTAGGCGGCAGGCTATCGCCGGCCAGCGTGGGCTGGGCTCGCAGCTGCTGCGCTAACAGCCTGCCTTGCTGACGATAAACCTTATTGGTAGCGGCGTAGGGATTACGCACGCAGGCCGTGGCCAGCAGGCTGGCCGCGAGCACCACCACTATTTGAGGTAGGAGGTTTCTCATGACAAGGGCAAACGTAAGCCCCGACAGCTGGCGCGGTCGGGGCTTGGCTTTGGGAGAAATATGGGTGCTAATCCGCACAAGCTAAAGCTTATGCTACATTACTTGGCGTAGGCCACGGAGCGCATTTCGCGGATAACGGTCACTTTAATCTGGCCGGGGTACTGCATTTCTTTCTCGATTTTCTGCGAAATCTCGAAGCTCAGCTCACTGGCGCGCTCGTCGCTCACGTTTTCGGCATCCACGATTACGCGCAGCTCGCGGCCGGCCTGGATGGCGTAGGTCTGGTTCACGCCTTTGAAAGCCCCGGCGGTTTCTTCAAGCTGGCGCAGGCGCTTGATGTAGCTCTCCATCATTTCGCGGCGGGCACCGGGGCGCGAGCCCGAAATAGCGTCGCAGGCCTGCACGATGGGCGAAATCAGGGCCGTCATCTCCATCTCGTCGTGGTGGGCACCAATGGCGTTCACCACGTCGGGGTGCTCCTTGTACTTCTTGGCCATTTCCATGCCCAGGATGGCGTGGGGCAGCTCAGGCTCTTCGGTGCTCACCTTGCCGATGTCGTGGAGCAGGCCGGCGCGGCGGGCGTGCTTCACGTTGAGGCCCAGCTCAGCGGCCATCGTGGCGCAGAGGTTGGCTACTTCGCGGCTGTGCTGAAGCAGGTTCTGGCCGTAGGAGGAGCGGAAACGCATCCGGCCCACCATCCGAATCAGTTCGGGGTGCAGGCCGTGAATACCGAGGTCAATGACCGTGCGCTCGCCAATCTCGATGATTTCCTCCTCGATTTTCTTGGTCGTTTTGGCTACGATTTCCTCCACGCGGGCGGGGTGGATGCGGCCGTCCTTCACCAGCAAATGCAGCGAGAGGCGCGCGATTTCGCGGCGCACCGGGTCGAATCCCGAGATGATGATGGCCTCGGGTGTGTCGTCCACAATGACCTCTACCCCCGTCGCGGCCTCCAATGCCCGGATGTTGCGGCCCTCACGGCCGATAATTTTACCCTTCACATCGTCGCTCTCGATGTTGAAAACCGAGACGCAGTTCTCAATGGCGTGCTCCGAAGCGGTGCGCTGAATGGTTTCCAGCACTACTTTCTTGGCATCTTTAGTGGCCGTGAGCTTGGCTTGAGCTACGGTGTCCTTGATGTAGGAACTGGCTTGCAGCTGCGCCTCGTTGCGTAGGCTTTCTACCAGCTGCTCGCGGGCTTCGGCGGCGGTGAGGCCCGCTACTTTTTCGAGCTGAGTCTGCACCTCGTGAATTTGCGCTTCGGCTTCCTGCTGCCTGGCTTGCAGCTCGGCCACCACGGCTTCGTGCTTGTTCTGGCGCTTTTCTTCCTGCTGCTCAACGCGGGTGCGCTGGTGCTCGGCATCGGCCTGGAGCTTTTCACGGGTGTTTTCCAGCTCTTTTTCCTTGTGCTGGAGCTGTTCGAGCTGCTTTTGGGTAGTGTCGGTGAGGTGCTTGATATTCTGCTCCTGGGCCAGCACGCCCTGCCGGCGCTCGGTCAGCTCCTGGTCGAGACCAGCCTTCAGGCGCTGGCTTTCGGTTTCAAATTCGCGGCGCTTCTGCTTCTGCTCCTGCTCGTACTCGTTTTTGAGGTTGCGAAACTTGTCTTTCGACTGCTGAATGCGCTCGTCGCGGGTGCGGGTGGCTTCGGCTTCGGCCTCGGCAAGCAGTTGCTGGGCTTTGGCGCGGGCCTCGCCTTCGTGGTCTTGCCGGACTTTGCCGGCCAGCTGCCGACCCACCAGCACGCCCACCACGAGGGCAATGACGGCGGCAATCGCGCAGTATAAAAGTATAAGGAACATGGAATTATGGAACTGAAGTGAATCAACACCATAGCCACGGCAAAAACCCGGAACCGGAGCGCAGAAGCAGGCCTGTTGCCTGCGGTGCGCCCGGCCGGGCCAACAAACATGTGGGTGCTGCCCGGCCGCTAGGCGGCCAGCACCACGCCAGTCAGCAGCTCGTCGAGGCGCGCCAGGCGCTCGGTAAGGGCTGCATCGGTTCCATCCTTTTCCTTGCTGACTTTCAGTGAGTCAGCCATCGTGGCGAGGGCTACCATCGCCAGCAGGTCCTGTTTGTCCTGAATGCCGTACTGCTCCCGAAACTCCCGCAACCGTTCGCTGAGCTGCCGGCCCGCCAGGCGCAGGCGCTCTTCGTCGGCCACGGCCACCCGCATGGGGTAGTCGCGCTCGGCAATGCGAATTTTGATGGCTAAGTCGTTCATTTAGAGAGCAAGGTAAGGTAGTCGTATGAGAAGGTTCTTTATTCCCTCAGATAGGCAAGGCACTTATCTAGTTCGCGGATGTATTCGTTGAGGCGTTGTTTCAGCTCGTTGGCCTGGGTGGGTTCCCCGCCGGCTATAGTCTGGACAAGTTTAACAATGTTTTCCTGGTTTTGGTACTCGCGAAGCTGTTTTTCTCGCTCGCGGCCGTCGGCCCGGAGGTGTTCAATGGTCACGTTGGCATCGGCCAGCTCCTCACGCAGCTGCTGATAGGCAGCCACTAAGGTGGTTACCTGCCGCTCCAGGCGGTCGAGCTGCGCGAGTTGCTGGGATGAGGCCACGAATGATTTATTATTTTAGCTTGCGAAGGTAGGGCGCGCGGGCGGCCCGTTCCACCCTGGCTCCAAAAAAAGCCCGCCGGGGCGGCGGGCTTTTTCATTGGGCAAAAGCCGCGGCTATTCGCCGCGCTTTTTCTTGGTTTTCATCTTGCCGCCGTCGGGCGTCTCGGTTTTGGTTTTGCCCTCGGGCATGGCCGGCATGGCGGGGGTAGTGGCCGAGGCGGCCGGGGCCGGTGCGGCCGAAGCCACCACGGGCGCGCCGTTCACGTCCAGCTCCTGCACGTCGTAGCCGAGCTGCGAGAGGCCGGGGAAAGCTTTGGCGCGGTCGCCCACTACCACGATGTACATCTTATCGGCGGGCAGGTACTTCTGGGCCGAGGCCTGCACGTCTTCCTTCTTCAACGCTTTCAGCAAGTCGCTTTGCTGCGTCACGTAGTCGGGCTTGAGGTTGTACTCGACCAGGCGCGAGAGGAAGCCGGCTTTCTGCTGGCCGGTTTCGTAGCGCAGGGCATCGCTCTGGCCCACTGAGCTTTGCAGGAAGGCCAGCTCCTCATCCGAAATACCGTTGCGGTAGTTCTGAATTTCGCTCATAAACTCCTTTACCGAGGCCGAGGTGGCGTCGGCGCGCACGCCAGCCTGGGCCGTGTAGGGCCCAAAGTAGCGCGTGCCGCGGAAGCCCGAGTTGGCGCCGTAGGTGTAGCCCTTGTTCTCGCGCAGGTTCAGGTTGATGCGCGAGTTGAAGGCGCCGCCAAGCAGGTAGTTGGCCAGGTAAGCGCGGTAGTAGTCGCCGGTAGCGTCGTAGGCCAGTGGCGTGAGGTAGCCCACCCGGATTTCGGACTGCGCCGCGCCGGGCTTGTCGATGAAGTAGATTTTGGTCTTGTCGGGCTGCACCGCCGCCGTGGCGGGGGGTAGGGACACGGGCTTGGCCGCCCAGGCTTTCAGGAAGCCCAGGTTGGGCTCAATGGCAGCCTGGTCCTGGTCACTCACCACGGTGAGGAAGCTCACGCTGGGCGAGTAGTACTGCTGGTAAAACTGCTTCACGTCGTCGAGCGTGATGCCCGACACGGTGGCCGTGGTGCCGCTCACCGGCACGCCCATGATATCATTCTGCCCATACAGCAGCTTGGCGTAAGCATTGTTGGCAATGACCACTGGCTGGGTTACCTGGTTGGCGATACCTTGCAAGTCCTGCTTTTTCACGCGGTCGAAGTCGGCCGCGTCGAAGCGGGGGTGCAGCAGGCGCTGGTCGAGCAGGGCCAGGGTAGCGGGCAGGTTTTTGGTCAGGCTCTGCACGTACACGGTCGTGTTGTCGTCGCCCGCGAATACCTGCACGGTGCTGCCCAGGCGGTCGAGCGCCGCCGAAAACTGCTCGCCGGTGTACTTCTCCGAGCCTTCGTTCAGCATTTGGGCCGTGAGCGAGGCGATGCCGGCCTTGCCGGGCATCGCCTGCTCCAGGCGGTGGCCGCCCTCCAGGGTGAGCAGCATCGTGGTAGTGGGCAGCTCGGTATTCTTGGTGCCGATGAGCCTGAGGCCGTTGCCAAGCTTGTCTTCCCAAATAGCCGGCACCTTCACCACGGGGTTGGGGCCCGCACCGGGTTGCTTCGAACGGTCGAAGGCGTCAGTGGCCTTCACGTATTTCAGGCCGTCGTAGCCGTAGTTGGGGGCCACGTAGCCGGCCGTAGAGGCAGTGTAGTTGTCTTTCGCGGCTTCCTCATCGGCCTTGCCCTTGGGCACCACGCTCAGGATAACGGCGTGCTTGCCCCGGAGATACTTGTCAAATACGCGCTGCACGTCGGCCCTGGTGAGGCTGCGGAGCTGCTTTAGCTCGATGGGCAAGCGGTTGGGGTTGTTGAAAAACGTTTGGTTGGCGGCCAGTTGGCTCACCTTGCCGCTCACGCTGCTTAGGCTGTTGATGAGCTGCGCTTCGGTGCTGGCCTTGTAGCGGCTCACCTGCTCGTCAGTCACGCCGTTTTTGGCAAACTCAGCCAGCGTCTGGCGCATAATTACCTCGGTACTATCCAGGCCCTTACCCGGCAGCGCCAGCGCAATCATGGCAAATTCGCCGGCCAGCTCCGAGTTGCGCTGGTAAGCCTGGGCCTGCACCGCCTTTTGGGGCTTCACCAGATTTTTGTAGAGCAAGGAGGTCTTGCCGTTGCCGATGATATCGGCCAGAGCGTCGAGCGGGGCCTCGTCGGGGTTGCCGTGGGGCACCGTTGGAAACACCAGTTGCAGCATCGGGAAGCGCACGTTGTCCTCGTAGCTCACGTAGCGGTCGGCCGTCAGCACGGGCTCGGGCAGCTTCTGCACCGGCACGGCCGGCCCGCGCCTGATGGGCCCGAAATACTTCTCGGCGTATTTCAGCACCTGGGCCGTGGTCACGTCGCCGCCCACGGTGAGGGTAGCGTTGTTGGGGCCATACCAGCGCAGGAAGAAGTTCTTCAGGTCCTGCACGCTTGAGTTGTCGAGGTCCTGGAGGTAGCCGATGGTCAGCCACGAATACGGGTGGCCGTAGGGGTAGAGCGTCTTCGACACGTACTCACTGGCCAGGCCGTAGGGGCGGTTGTCGTAGTTCTGGCCGCGCTCATTCTTCACGGTAGAGCGCTGAATCTCAAACTTTTTCTGGCTTACCGCATCCAGCAAAAAGCCCATGCGGTCGGCTTCGAGCCACATGGCCGTTTCGAGCTGGTTGCTCGGCACGGTTTCGTAGTAGTTGGTGCGGTCCTGGTTGGTGCTGCCGTTGAGGGTGCCGCCGGCGGCCGTCACGAGCTTGAAGTGCTGCTGGTCGCCCACGTGGTCGGAGCCCTGAAACATCATGTGCTCGAAGAAGTGCGCGAAGCCCGACTTGCCAATCTGCTCGCGGGCCGAGCCCACGTGGTAGGTCACGTCCACGTGCACCAGCGGGTCAGAGTGGTCCTCGGCCACGATAACCGTCAAGCCATTAGGCAGCACGTACTTCGAATAGGGAATAACCAGCTCGCCGGGCTTGCGGGTCACGGTTTCGACCAGGCGGGCGCCGCCGGTGGCGGGCGTAGCAGTCATCTTTTTGGCCGCCGGAGCTTTGGCTTTGGGAGTCGGCTTCTGGGCTAAGGCCGGCGCCGCTACCAACGCCAGCCCGCACAGCCAGGGGTAGGCAAAACGTATTTTCATAAGAGAAAAAAAGGGTGAGAGAAGCCGATGGCGGTAAGCGGATGCGCCCTACCCCACCACTGGCCCGCAATGTTACTCGCCAGCAAGCAAGAATCATTACATCATTCCCTCATTTTCTTCTATTTACGTAACAGCCTTACAATTTAATTTTTACCTAATAATATACTATACTACCTGATTTATAATCAATTAGCTGTTATAAAGAGTTAGAATCCGTAATGCCGCTTTAAGGCGGCTAGCTACTTGGGCTTCGGAAATTTCCAATTGCTTAGCTACTTCATTAGCAGAAAGCTCTCGCAGGTAAAACATTTCAACAACTACTCGTAAATCGGGACTCAAACCCTGCAACATAGCGCTTATCTCGCCAGGCGATAGTATCTCAACTGTCCCTTCCAAGTCGGAAGCCTCTCGCGGCTCACGCCCGCGAGGTACCGCCAGGCCTCTATTAATACGGTCAGCCAGCGCGTCAATCGTCTGCTCATAATCCTGCTGGTCCGCGTAGGCTCCTTCCTCAAATAGGATAGGGTCCACGTAGCTAACACCTTCTGCCTCGGGGGTAGCAGGTATAGACGGTCTGTTGGCTGATTCCAGGCTCATATGTTTACAGCGTTGATTAAGAAGCCACTACGCTCACTGCTAATTTACGCAGCAGACGGCCGCTTTTAAAGCAAGTAACAATAATGCAGTGCGCGGGCCGTACTGAAGAAACGGGAATGAGGTAGGCATAGGTTTCAAATACCTTGCCTTCGTACTCACTCACGAACACGTAAAAATCGCGCTTTTTGGTCTTTTCAACGTAGCCCGCTACTTGCAAAATCCGCACTATCTCTGTGTGCTTGACCCCGTGGCGCGGGTCGGGGAAGTTGGTTAAAATATGTTCGGCATACTGGCTGGTCCAGTACACTTCGTAGCGAACGCCAGCGTAGGCAATGGTTGTATTGAAATCCATGCGTAAGGAGAAAGCTACTTCCGAATTAACGCGCCGGCCTGCTTCTCAAACTGTTGAATGAGCTTTTGCATCACCTGGTCGATGGCCTGGTCGGTGAGCGTCTGGGTCGGGTCTTGCAGCGTGAAGCTGACGGAATACGACTTCTTGCCCGCGTCGAGGCGGTCGCCCTCATACACGTCGAACACGTTAAGGCCTTGCAGCAACTTCTTCTCGGTGCGGTGCGCGATGGTGCGCAACTGCTCGAAGGTCACGCTCTTATCGACTACCAGCGACAGGTCGCGGCGCACCTCCGGGAACTTGGGCAGCTCGCGGGCAGTGAGGGTGGCCTTGTACTTTTTGAGCAGCCAGTCCCAGTCCAGTTCGGCGTACCACACGGGTTGGCTCACGTCGAGGCGCTTGAGCACCTGCGGCGACACGGCCCCGACGTTGCCGACGGGCTGGTTTTGCACCAGCAGCCCTACCCCCCCCGCCAGGTACGGGTGCTGCGTGGGCTGCGGCGCGGCCTGCGGGTGGCCCAGCGCGGCCAGCACCTGCTGCACGGCCCCGGCCGCGTCGTGAAACGTGGCCTTTTGGGTCGGGTGCTGCCAGGTTTCGGCGGTGGCGCTGCCGGTGAGCCAGAGGCCGAGCACGGTTTTTTCCTGGTACTTGCCAGCGGCGGTGCGCTGGTAGGTGCGGCCAAACTCGTAGAGCCTGAGGTCGCGCTGGCGGCGGTTGAGATTATGACGCACCACCTCCAGGCCCGAGTGCAGCAGCGCCGGGCGCATCACGTTCAGGTCCTGGCTGTTGTAGTTGAGAATGCGGACCAGCTTCTCGTCGGGCGCGTCGGCCTTTTCGAAGTACTGCGAGTTGGTGAGCGAGTTGGTGATAATCTCCGAAAAGCCCTGGCCGCTGAGCAGGCTGGCCACTTTCTGGCGCACCACCTCGGGGTCGGGGTTAGGGAAGGGCGACAGGAACGAGGCCGAATTGTGGGGCCGTAGCGCCACGTTGTTGAAGCCGTAGATGCGCAGAATTTCCTCAATTACGTCGGCCTCGCGGGTCACGTCCACCTTGTAGGGCGGCACGGCCAAGAGCCAGACTTTTGAATTTAGAATTGGCAATGAAGAATTTGGAATTTCTTCGGCCGTTTCTTCTTCAATTTTAATATCGAGGCCGGTCAGGATTTCGCGAATACGCTCCTCCCCTATTTCCTGGCCGATAAGCCGCGTGACGCGGGCCAGGCGCAGGCGCACCTGGTTGGTGGGGATGAGGTGCGGAAACTCGTCCACGACCGGCGCGGCAATGCGCGCCCCGGCTACTTCTTGCAGCAGCAGGGCGGCGCGTTTCAGCGCCACCGGTACCATGTAGGGGTCGGTGCCGCGCTCGTAGCGGAACGAAGCGTCGGTTTTGAGGCCGTGGGCCTGGCTGGTGCGGCGCACCACGGCCGGCGCGAAGTAGGCGCTTTCGAGGAACACGCGGGTGGTGCCCGGCCCTACCCCCGAGATTTTGCCGCCAAACACGCCGGCCAGCGCCATCGGCGCGCCGTTAGCGTCGGCAATCACGAGGTCGGCGGCGCTCAGGGTGCGGGCCACGTTGTCGAGGGTCACGAACAGTTCGCCGGCTTCGGCGCGCTTCACCCGAATGTGGCCGCCCGTGATGGCCGCCGCATCAAAAGCGTGCAGCGGCTGGCCCAGCTCGTGCAGCACGAAGTTGGTGACGTCCACCACGTTATTAATCGGCGAGAGGCCGATGCTGCGCAGCCGGCGCTGAAGCCACTCGGGCGAGGGGCCGACTTGCACGTTATCCAGCAGCAAGCCGGCGTAGCGCGGGCACGCCTGGTCGTCCTCCAGCGTCACCCGGATATTGGCACCGTCGGCGGGGGTAGCGAAGGCGCGCACGTCGGGCAAATGCGCGGGCTGGCCCAGCAGGGCGCGTAGCTCGCGGGCCACGCCGTAGTGCGAGGCGGCGTCGGCGCGGTTGGGCGTAAGGCCGATTTCGAACACCGTATCGGCGGCCAGGCCGAAGTAGTCGGCGGCGGGCGTGCCGTCGGGCAGGTTGGTATCGAGCACCAGGATACCGGCGTGCGACTGCCCCAGGCCAATTTCGTCCTCGGCGCAAATCATGCCCTCGGAGGCCGCGCCGCGAATTTTCGACTTCTTGATTTTGAACGGCTCGCCCACCGTGGGGTGCAGCGTGGCGCCTTCCAGGGCCACTACCACGCGCTGGCCGGCGGCCACGTTGGGGGCGCCGCACACAATCTGGCGCGGGGTTTCGTCGCCCACGCTCACCGTGGTCAGGCTCAGCTTGTCGGCATCGGGGTGGCGCTCGCAGGTGCGCACGGTGCCCAGCACCACGCCGCGCAGGCCGCCGGGGATGCTTTCCAGGTCGGTCAGGCTTTCTACTTCGAGGCCGGAGCCGGTGAGCAGCGCCCCAACTTCAGCGGCGGGCAGGGGGGTAGGGAACAGCGTTTTAAGCCAGTCGAAGGAGATAGTCATCAGCAAAAAGCGCCGGTATTCCAGGGGCCGGGCGCGTTTGGCAAAGGTACGGGCTGGCCGGGCGCCCCAAAATGCGCGCTCCCCGCCGCCCAAGCCGCCCTGCTCCGACAGGCTGGTTCTGCCCCAAAGCCAGGGTGCCGCCAGCCTCACCATTGCGACTGCCTGGGAAGTTGCCAGAACGTCATTCCGAGCTTGCCGGGGAATCTCGCTCGCATCGTGGAACGAGGCCCGAACGATTACGGGCGAGATTCCCCGGCAAGCTCGGAATGACGTTCTGACGACTTTCTAAACAGCTTCACCATTGTTAAGAATTTACCACACTTATTGCATAACCCCTGATTATCAGATACATTTAGCATAACGAAGTGCTTGTGACTGTTCCGCTACTTAGCCGCTCCCTGCCTTATGCTGCCTATTCATTTTGCGCCGCACCCGGCGCTGCTGGAGTATATCGACAGCATTTTCGTGGTCGATATTGACTTTCGGGCGGGCACCGGCTTGTCGCCCATCTACCCCTTCGTGCCCACGCACAACCGGTTTTTGTGCTTCTACCTACACGACCAGGTGAAGGTGAGCAAAGGACCGGGACAGGAGTTTATTCAGCGGGCCCGGTCCATCATTATCGGGCCGCAGCTGACGCCGGTGACCCTCGACCTGGGCCAGCAGCACCAGGCCATCGTGGTAAACCTGAAGCCCGCCGGCATGTACCGGCTGCTGGGCATCCCGATGGCCGAGTTGGTGGACCGCGACTACGATGCCCGCCTGGTAATGGGGCGGGAAATTGACGAGCTGGTGGAGCGCTTGCGGGGAGCCCGCGGCCCCGCGGCGCGCAACGACATCACGCAGCACTACCTGCTGGGCAAATTGCCCCAGCTCAAGCCCTTGCTGCCCTTCGACCGGGCCATTTTGCACCAGGTGCACGCCAGCGGCAACCTGCCCATTGAGCGGGTGGCGGCGCAGGCCTGCCTGAGCGTGCGGCAGTTCGAGCGCAAGTCGTATGAGCGGCTGGGCTTGTCGCCGAAGGTGTATAGCCGCATGATTCGCTTTTCGCACGCCTATAAGTACAAGGAGAGCGCGCCGCATCTTTCCTGGACCGAAATCGCGCACCGCTGCGGCTACTTCGACCAGATGCACTTTATCCGGGATTTCAAATTCTTCGCTGGCTTTACGCCGGGTATGCTCAAGGAGGAGGAAATCAAAAAGTCAGTGCTCTTCCGCACGATGGAGGATTTGAGCATTTCTTTCTGAAGCCCTACCCCCTTGATAATGTCGCATTTATACTAGCTATCGGGTTGAGCAGGCGGGTACTTTTGGGAGTAGACTTTTTCTTCACCTTACCCCCCTCCTACAGCTATGGCTAAACTCACTGCCCAGGTCGCGTTTTCCAAAATCGACCCCTCCAACATCAGCGCAACCCAGGCCAGCGGCGTGGTTACGCAAATAAGTCTGCTGACCACCGCGCTGCAAAAGCGGTTTGACGAGCTAGGTGGCGCCCGCTTCTTTGGGCCGCTGGAAAAGAAGGATGGTAGCACCTGGTATTTTCAGAATGGCGGCCTATCCTACAATAGCACCCTGAAAAAAGCCGTGGAAATTCACGGTGAAATCTACAAGAAATGGCGGACGCTGGGCGGCCTGGCCTGGGGCAGGCCCGATACCGACGAGTCGCCGTGCGCCGATGGCACCGGGCGCTACAACCACTTCAACCACGGGGCCAATACCATTATGTGGTCGCCCCAGACGGGGGCCAACGGCGTCGGGGGCGACATTCACCAGCGCTGGGCGGCGCTGGGCTGGGAGCGCTCGTACCTGGGTTGCCCCACCAGCGACGAGGTAGATTTTCCGGACGGCGGCCGCGTCAACGCGTTCCAGCACGGTGGCATTTACTGGTGGCCCGATACCGGGGCCATTGATTTGAACGACGTGTCGGTGACCTACACCGGGCTGGTGTGCTTTCAGGAAACCGGCGAGCCGTCGGGGGCCGATGAGCCCTACGCCGTGCTCGGGGTTATCACGCCTTTTGCCACCGGCAGCTACCGGACCAAAACCTACGGCGGCGTCGATTCGCAAACCAGCCGGCCCGACTTGCTGGAAGTGTACCGGGGCAAACCCAATGGCATCTCTATCAGCGTATTGCTAATGGAAGCTGACCAGGGCGACCCCGCCAAGTATCAGAAGGAAATCACGGCCGCCCTCCAAAAAGTGCACGAGGCCGGCACGCTGGCCCTGGGTTTCATCCCCGTGGTAGGGGTAGGGATTGCCGCCGTGCTGGGCCCGTTAATTCAGAAATTCATCCCCGATATCGGTAAGGCCATCAACGACTTGTTTGGCTTTGGCGATGACATTATCGGCTCGCAGGTCATTACGCTCACCGGCAAGGACATGATTGTGCTGGCCAGCAAAACGGCCAATTCGACCCTTAAAAACGTGGGCTTCAAGTTTGCGACCAATAACCTGCGGGGCCAGCACGCCAACTACAAAGTGTATTTCGGCATCGTGCCGGTGTAGGCCGGCGGGCCACGTCGAAAACCGGGCGGCCGCCGCGCAGCGGCCGCCCGGCTGCTACCCCTCATTTTTACTATCCCTTAATTTATGAAAAATTCCTTGCTCTTCTGCGGGGCCGCGGCCCTGCTTACCCTCTCGGCGAGCCAGCTGGCCGCCAGCGCCACCGAGCCCAGGCGCCCTACCCCCACCCCGGCGGCCAGCCGCGCCCTCACGCCCGACGAGCAACTGTTTACCAGCTTGGTTGAGCAGGTGGGCGCGGCCATCAGCAAGGGCGACATGACGGCCCTGGGCCGATACATGACCCCCAACTACGTGCACTACAACCCCAGCAACAGCAGCGGCAACCGGGCCGAAGACCTGGCCTACGTGGGCTCTTGGTCGGCCACCACGGTGCGGCTGGTGAGCCCCGTCCGAGTGAACCGCTACGGCAACACGGCCATTACGGTGGCGACTTCCACTTTCAGCGGAGAAGCTGAGGGTAAGGCATTTAAAAACAATATCCAGATGATGATTGCCTGGGTGCTGCGCGATGGGCAGTGGCAAATGGCCGTGGTGCAATCGAAAGTGATGCCGGCGTAGGGAGTTGAGAGTTAAGAGTTAAAATACAGTCCGTAAATAATTTAACTCTCAACTTTTAACTCTCTTAAAGCTACCGCGGGGCCAGTTGCTCGCCGGCCAGCACGGGCACGCTCAGCCGGTTATCGGCGGGCGGCTTGGGGCAGCTGTAGTCGTGGTTGTAGGCGCAGAAAGGGTTATAGGCCGCGTTAAAATCGAGGCTGATTTCGGGGGCCTCGGGGGCGGGCATAGGAAGGTCGAGGTAGCGGCCACCGGCGTAGGTCTGCTGGCCGTTCGTGGGGTCTGTGAAGGGGAGAAATAATTCCTGGCCCGCCCCTGTCCCCTGTTTTTGCAGCAGCGTCAGCCGTTGGGGCCGGCCGCCCAGCTCAAACCCGGCGGTGCCCCAGCGCGCGTAGGCATCGGCCGAGCCGCCGGTGAGGGCCAGCGGCAGCGGGGCCAGCACCGCCGCCCGCGTGAGGCGCGCCACCACCCGGTAGGCCGCGTCGGGCCCGTAGTAGCGCAGGCCATTGAAGGCCGCCCGCTGCCCGGCCGGAATGGGCGAGCCGGCATTGGTGCGAAAGGCCTGGTCTTTCTGCTGCCGCGCCTGGCGCACCTGGGCGGCGTAGGCAGGGTCGGGCGCGGCGACGGGGGTAGGCGGCTGGCTGCCCGAGAAACTGTAGAGTAGCAAACCAATAACCGCCAGCAGACCGGCGGCAAGAAGAATTTTACGCATCGGGGAGTTATTGGCCCAAAAGTAGGGGTAGGAACGCGCCGTGGCGTACCTACAGCATCCCTTCGTCGGCGAAGCTGTAGTAGCCGTTGTCGGTGTAGATGAGGTGGTCGAGGATGGGCAGGTCGAGAAAATTGCCGGCTTCCTTGAGCTTTTTGGTGAGGGAAATGTCGGCCCCGCTGGGCTGGCGGTTGCCGCTGGGGTGGTTATGCACCAGAATAATGCTGCTGGCCAGGTGTTCGAGGGCGTGCTTGAAGATGAGCTTGGGGTCGGCCACGGTGCCGGCCACGCCGCCGCTGCTGATTTTTTCCTGGCGCATCACCACGTTGGCGCGGTTCAGCAAAATCACCCAGAATTCCTCGTGGGGCAGGTCTTGCAGCGCCGGCCGCACCAGCTGGTAAATGTCTCGGGAGCTGGTGATGGTGGTGCGCCGGCCCGCGCCGGCCTCCTTGCGGCGGCGGCCCAGCTCCAGGGCGGCCACCACCGTGATGGCCTTGGCTGGCCCTACCCCTGGGTGGCGGCACAGCTGCTTGATGCTGAGCCGGGCCAGCTCATTCAAGTCATTATCAACGGCTTGCAGCATAAGCATGGCCACGTCCACGGCCGTGAGCTTGGTAGTGCCCGAGCCCAGCAGAATGGCGATTAGCTCGGCGTCGGAGAGGGCGGCGCGGCCCTTCTGCACCATTTTTTCGCGCGGGCGGTCCTCCTCCGCCCAGCTCTTGATGCCGAAGCTGGCGGGCGGGGTGTAGGGCGCGGCGAGGGGCAGGTCGTCGGCGGCTTCGGGCGAAAGCGAGGGGGTAGGCGGCATAGAAGCGTTTCAGTATAGCGGCTCAAGATAAAGTAAAATCCGGGGTCGCGCGTTAGCCCCAGCGGTCCCGCCGCCAGTCAAACCTAAACCCGCGGCGGGCCGTTTGGCACTCCGTATGCGCAACCAACTCGTTTTCTGGGGAATTTTCTTGTTAATCATCGTGGCCGAAATCTATGGCTACGTAGCCGTGCGCACTGCCCTGGCGCCGAGTTCGCCGGCGGCGCGGCGCGGCTTTGCCACCAGCTACTGGGCCCTCACGCTGGGGCTGTGGGCACTGTGCTTCTGGGCCGCCCGCACCCGGCACGACGGCCCGGTGGCGCTAAAAAGCTACCTGCTGGCCGCGCCGCTGCTGCTGCTGGCGGCCAAGCTGGTCATCCTTTTCCCGTTGCTGCTCGAAGACCTGACGCGCCTCGGGCGCTGGGCGGCAGGGGGCTTCGGGGGCCCGGCGGGGGGTAGGGCGACGGCCGTCGAGCCTATTTCGCGCAGCCAGTTTATCAGCCGGCTGGCGCTGGGGCTGGGCGCGGTGCCGCTGCTGGCGCTGCTCTGGGGCATGGTAAAGGGCAAAACCGACTACCGCGTGCGCCGCGTGGTGCTGCGCTACCCCAACCTGCCGGCGTCGTTCGATGGCTTTAAAATCCTGCAAATCTCCGACTTGCACACGGGCTCGTTCAATGGCAACCTGGAACCGATGCGCCGCGCCGTGGGCATTATCAACGCCCAGAAAGCCGACCTTATCGTGATGACCGGCGACTTGGTGAACGACCGCGCTACTGAGGTAGAGCCGCACATTGAAGCACTGGCGGGCATTAAGTCGGACCTGCCGATTTTCTCCATCCTTGGCAACCATGACTACGGCGACTACGTGCAGTGGCCCAGCATAGAGGCCAAGCTTGACAACCTGCAACGCCTGGCCCGCAACCACGCCAAAATCGGCTGGCGGCTGCTGCTCGACGAGGCCCACACCATCCGGCGCGGGGCCGACGAGCTGGCCGTACTGGGCGTGCAGAACTGGAGCAGCCACCCCAACTTTCCGAAGCACGGCAACCTCCCGAAGGCCCACGCGGCCAGCGGCAACGCGCCGTTTAAGCTGCTGCTCTCGCACGACCCGTCGCACTGGGAGGCCCAGGTGCTTGCTTACAAAGATATTGACCTCACGCTCAGCGGCCACACCCACGGGATGCAGTTTGGCGTAAACCTGCCGCATTTCAAGTGGAGCCCGGTGCAATACTCCTACCCGCAGTGGGCGGGCATCTACGAGCAAGGCCGCCAAAAGCTGTACGTGAACGTGGGCCTGGGCTACCTGGGCTTTCCGGGGCGGGTAGGCTTTTTGCCCGAAATAACGCTGCTGGAGCTGCGCCGGGCGTAGTGAGCGCCTGGCACTCGCGGGCGGCGCACGGCCGGTAACCTCCAGCTGCAAACTGCGTTAAAGGCCGGACCAAAACCCTCATTCTCTTCAAATTCCCCCATTCTCATGAAAAATGCATTGCTTCTGCTGCTCAGCGCTTCAGCTTTCTCGCTGGCCTCTTGCTCGCAGGAAAAAACTGCTGATACCACGACCACCACGACTGTGCCCGCCGATGGTGCCGTGACGACCACCACGGTAAGCGATGCTACCTATAAATCGCGTGGCACGCGCATGGCTGACAAGTTTGCCTCGGATGTGAAAATCAGCGACGAGGCCACCAAGGAGAAGCTGCGCACGGCCTACTACAACCGCTCGAAGCGCTACGATGAGCTGATGGCCAAGTACAAAGCCGATACCGCCGGCTACGCCGCTGCCGTGCGCGACTATAACAACGCCACCGACCAGGAATTCCAAACCATCCTGGTAGTGCCGGCGCAGTACCAGGCCTATCAGTCGTCGCGCCCGAACTACGACGAGGCTAATAACCTCGACACTACTGACCAGACAGCCGCCGCTGCGAGCGCTACCATGCCTTCGGATAGCACAACCACCTCGACCACCACGACTACCGAAGAAACCCCGACCTCGACTATGAGCGGCGCCGATGTAGCCAAAGGCAAAACCAAGATGACCGACGGCTCGAAATTAAAAGTAAAAAATGACGGCAAAGTAAAAGTGAAAGACGCTGCCGGCAACAAGACCAAAATGTAGCCTCTGCGCGGTAAAAACCACTTGTTGGTCTGCGAAAAGCCCGCGTCTGCAACGGCGCGGGCTTTTTTTGCTTCCTTTGGTGGCAGCTTTGCGGTACCGTTGCGTTAAAGGATACGTGTTTTTACCAGCCCCTTTCCATTTTATTAAGCACAAGCTACTTGTAATCAGCTTGTTGCTGGCTGCCGTGCTGGCCGCCCCGGCCGCGTGGGCGCAGGCCGGCAGCCCGTCGCCGGTGGTGCGCGTGAGCGGCACCATTTCGGCGGCCACGAGCCGGCAGCCGGTGCCGGGCGCCACGGTGCAGGTGCAGCGCACGCACCTGGGCCTGGCGGCTGATGAGAAAGGTGCCTTTTTTATTACGGCGCTGGCCACTGACACCCTGCTATTCAGGGCCGTGGGCTACAAGCCACACCGCCTGGTGCTGGGCGGCACTACCCTCACGCAGCTGGTGGTACAGATAAAGCTGGTGCGCGACTCCATTCAACTGGGCGAGGTGCGCGTGACGGCCGACCGCCCCGACCGCGCCATCATCAACCGGGCGCTGCGCAATATGAAGCGCCCTACCCCCCCGGTGGTGAAGATACCCAAGCGCGCCCCTAAGCCCAAGCCGCTGTTTGCCGTGGACTCGACCGCGCCCCGGCCCGAGGCGCCCACCATCAGCGGCTCGAACGTGGACTGGCTCTACGACCAGTTTTCGCGCCAGGGCAAAGAGCGCCGCAAAGTGGAGCAGCTCAAAGCCCGCGACGCGGCGGAGGCCGCCGCCAGGAAACGGGCCGAGTATAACAAAGCCTTCCGCGACAATCGCGGGTATGAGTAGGTTTTTTGGGTTCCTGGTTTCTAATTCCTGGTTCTTGGTTATCGCTCAAGTCAGAACCAGGTGAGTTAGTGAGAACAAATGGTTTACGCCGCGAATTTAGCGCAGTGTTTCGCAGTGGGCTTATTCAACAACCTGGTCTGCCAGTTTAACCAGAAAACAGGAACCCAAAAGAACCAGGAACTTGAAAACCCCGTAAGCCCACGGAATGAGAATTGGGTATCCTTGCGTGAATGAAACGCTGCCGTGCAGTGCCGGCAGCACGTTTCGGCTGGCCTCGTACTCGGCCGAGCGGCTGGCTACCACCGTGGCGGCCAACCTGGCTTGCCTTCAGCAGATACTGGAGTGGAACGTGGCCCACGGGCTGCTGTTTTTCCGCATCGGGTCAGATTTGGTGCCATTTGGCTCGCATGAGGTCAATACCTATCCCTGGCAGCGCGAATTCCGGAGCGAGTTTCGGGCTATCGGCGACTACGTGCGGCAGCATGGGCTGCGCGTCTCGTTTCACCCCGGTCAGTACGTTTTAATCAACTCGCCCGACGCGGGTATCGTGCGCCGCAGCGTGGCCGAGCTGGTGTACCAGGGTGCCATGCTGGATTTGATGGAACTGGACTCGACGGCCAGGCTGCAAATCCACGCGGGTGGGGTGTATGGCGACAAGGGCGCGGCCCTGGCGCGCTGGGTCGATAGCTTTCAGACCTTAGTACCCGCTGCCGTGCAGGCCCGGCTGGTAGTCGAAAACGACGACCGCCTCTACAGCCTGCGCGAGTGCCTGAGCCTGCACGACGAAACGGGCGTGCCTATCCTGTTCGATAATTTTCACCACGAATGCCTCCACCACGGCGAGCCCATGCGCGAGGCCCTGCGCCGGGCCGCCGCCACCTGGCACCCCACCCGCGACGGCGTGCCGATGCTGGACTACAGCTCGCAGGCCCCCGGCGAGCGCCGCGGCAAGCATACCGCCGCGTTGGTGCCCGCGCTCTTCGAGGAGTTTCTGGCTGACCTTGCTGGGCTTGAGGTAGATATGATGCTCGAAATCAAAGATAAAGAGGCCAGCGCCGTGCGGGCCGCCGAGCTACTGCGCGCTCGTGGGCTACTGCCGCCCATGCCAGCCGGCTATGCGCCACCCACGTTTGCTCCCCGCCCTACCCCCCTTGTTTCTCCCAAAGCCGCCGCGCCCAAGCGCCGGGCCACCAAGGCCAGGCCCGCATAGCCGGCTGGCTGATTCAGTTTTTCCTTTTCCCTACCCCCCTGTTTTACCATGAATGACTTGTTGCACGCCACCCTCTCCGGGTTGCAGAACGGCCTGACCAGCTTGCCGCTGGGCTCGGCTATGGATAATACTGAGACCTGGCAGCAGCGGTTTCTGCAGAGCGGGCAGCCCGAATTTCAGGACATTGCCCGCGAAATGGGCAACCTGCAATCGCTGCTCACGGGCGGCAGCCTGAGTGCCACGGCCATCGGCAACTCGCTGACGATGCTCGGCGACCAGACCAGCCAGGCCAGCCACCACGCCCCCACCGACCTTAAGGCCGACCTGCTGAAACTAGCCGACACGCTGCGCCGCCATGGCCACGACCTGCTGGCCCACGTTGGCTAGCCCTGCCCTACCCCCGTAAAAAAGGCTGGCCTCCCGCACGGGAGGCCAGCCTTTTTTACGGGGGTAGGCGATAAGCAAAACCTACATTTTGGTTTTCATCTTGCCTTTGCCGCCCATCATTTCACCTTTGCGCTTGGTAGTTTTGCGCTTCGTGGCGTTGTCGGGCGTGTCGTATTCGTTGCCAGTGGGCTTGGTCACGACGGTGCCGGTGGCCTCGGCCGCGTTGCCCATGCTGCTGCGGGTGGTGTTGGGGCTGGCCATCGTGGCGGGAGCCTGGCTGGCGCGCGGGCTGACGGGGGCGGTTTGGGCGCTGGCGCTGCCAACGTAGAAAGTGGCGGCAAGAGCGAGCAGAAGATTTTTGGTGTTCATACAAAAAAAGAGATTAGGTTCTACAGATAGCCACTAGGGCTGAATAGTGGGTCTTACTACGCTAGGCAGCGAGTTATTTTTGGGCAGCGGTGGGCGGCGCTGGTTAACGTTGCTGGAGCCTACTCCCCGGCTGGGCACGATATCACTCGACTGCTGCGCCGTACGCTGTGGAATGAGCCCCTGCTCGCGCACATCGGGTACGGCCGTGGGCGACTGCTCGGGCGTGCCCGCGATGGGCACCGAACCAGTGAGGCGGCTGGGTTGAGCATCGTAGCTGGTAGGTGTGCGCTGCACCTCCGAAGGCCCCTGAATGGTGCTTTGATTCAGGGCCGGATTTACGGGCGGCACGCTGGTCTGGTTTTGGGCGCCGCCGCGTATGGGGGCCGTGGCATCAAAGGGCACCGTTTGGGCGCGGGCCGTGCCAGCCGCCAGGGCCACGGCTACTAGTAGAACTAACGTTTTCATGATAAGCCATTTAAAATAATTAATGCGCGACAAAAAAGCCGGCTGCCCGGTAGTGGGCAGCCGGCTTTTATACGGCTAAAGGCAGTAGCATGGCTACAAGTCAGCTTTAGTTGTTAGGAGTCATCGTCGACTTTGTTTTAGTCGTCTTCGACTTCATGCGCTGTTCGCGGCGCATAGCCCGCTGGTCGCTGGTCGAAGTACCATTGCTCATGGTGCCCGTACCCATTGTACCATTATTCATGGTACCATTGCTCATAGTACCCGTGCTCGGGGTGGTAGTGGTACCCGTACCCATCGTACCGGTCGTACCCGTGGTGGTGCCGGTCGTGCCGGTCGTGCCCGTGGTGGTGCCGGTCGTACCGGGAGTAGTTTGGGCGAAGGCGGCGCTGGTGCAAAGGGCAAAGGCAGCGGCGAGGAAAATGCTGGAAACTTTCATGAAAAAAGGGAAATCAGTGAATAAATTTGTCCTGGAACTTCGCCTTGTACGGATTACCCAGCACGGATTGTTGCGTGATTTACAGTATTTTTTCATTATTTTTTATAAACTCGGCACTAATGCTTTCACTATCTGCTCATGCTGACCGGCTTACTGTAATGCGGCTAACAAGCAATGGGAGAGCCCACCGCAGTCTCGTACCGGGTTAGCAGCACAATGCATACTTCGAGGCCCTGCGTCTGGACAGGAGCAGGTGTCTGATATCAGACAAACATCCTAAACAGGTTGGAAACCGAGAGGCGCGGGATGAATTACAGCGATGCCACAAAGTGCGGCTTTTTTGAAGAGTTTGGTCAGAAACCGGCAGGCTAGCAGATGCCGGCAGGCAGATTAATTGCATTAAGCAGAGAGGGAATTGCCCATGTTCTGCGTTTTTCTGCAAACAATTAGTACCCGGATTAATACAAGAAGGGGCTTATGTCAATTATTTTATAATTTATCTGTAAATAAATTGTGTTATTCTTAGTGAAATTTCATCCTACTATTGTCACAAATGAGTCGGTTTTGTCCTTGTAGCGCCGCGCCTACCCCCCTTCCTTTGCTACTACTCCCGCCGAGCCGGGGCCCTTTCCAACCTGTTCCTTTTCCAAATTCAGAAAAAGCGAAACGCCTTTCCGGCTGCGGGGAGGCGTTTCGCTTTTTCTGAGCCTCTCATCGCCAACTTACGCCTACCTTCCCTACCCCCTTTGCCCGGCTGTATGGCTACTTTCCGATTGATTTTTTTGCTGAGTGGCTGGCTGCTCGCGCCGCTGGCCGGCCGGGCTCAGGTCGCCTACCCTACCCCGGTTGGGGGTGACTACGCGCTGGCCAACTTTCGGTTTGAAAGCGGCGAAACTCTATCGGTGCTCAATCAGCACTACACCACCGTGGGCCAGCCCCGCAAGGACAAGAGCGGCCGGGTGGTGAACGCGGTACTCATTATGCACGGTACCACGGGCGCGGGCACCAGCTTTTTGAGCGACTTATTCGCCGGGCACTTGTTTGGGCCGGGGCAGCCGCTGGACGCGGCCAGGTACTACGTCATCCTGCCCGATGCCATCGGCCACGGCAAATCGAGCAAGCCCAGCAACGGCCTGCGGATGAAATTTCCGAAGTACACCTACGACGATATAGTAGTGGCTAACTACCGCCTGCTGACCGAAAAGCTGGGGGTAGCGCACGCCCGCCTCATCATGGACACATTCGATGGGCGGCATGGAAACCTGGGTATGGGGCTACAAATACCCCGACTACATGGATGCCCTGCTACCCCTGGCCAGCCTGCCCGTGGAGATAGCCGGCCGCAACCGGATGTTGCGCAAAATGGCCATTGATATGATAGAGCTGGACCCCGCCTGGCAGGGCGGCAGCTACACCACCGAGCCCCAAATGGGCCTCACGGGCGCCGCGTCGTCCTTGATATTCATGACCAGCAGCCCCAAACAGATGCAGAAGCTGGCGCCCACCCGTGCCCAGGCCGAGGCCGCGCTGGCCAGGACCGAAGCCAACCTCTACAAGTCGCTCGACGCCAACGACTTCATCTGCCAGTTTGATGCTTCCCGCGACTACAACCCGGCCCCGCACCTGGCAGCCATCAAGGCCCCACTGTTTGCCATCAACTCGGCCGACGACCAGGTGAACCCGCCCGAGCTAGGCATTCTGGACACCGAAATCAAGAAAGTGGCCAGGGGCCGCTACATCCTGCTGCCTATTACTGACCTCACCACCGGCCACGGTACCCACTCCAACCCCACTATCTGGGGGCCTTACCTGGAAGAATTATTGAAGCTGACGGAGCCGAAATAAGCCCGTGCGCTTGTTGCCTAGTGGCTGGGGGGCAGGGCCGGGAACCGCGCCGGCGGGCGGCGGTGATGCGTGGCCTGCTCGTAGGCGTAGGCATAGGTAATGAGGATAGGTTCGTCGAACGGGCGCCCCAAAAACTGCAAGCCGGCGGGCAGATTATCGTAGGTGAAGCCCATAGGCACCGTGCAGGCTGGCTGGCCGGTGTGCGGCGCGATGAGTTGGCTGTTATCACCCTTATAGCCGTTGAAATCACCGATTTTGGCGGGTGGATTATTCCAGGTGGGGTACACGAGCGCGCCGAGCTTTTGGCGGTCCATCACGGCCGTTACCGCCTGGCGGAAGGCGATGCGGCGCGGGTCGGTGTAGGCCTCGCCGCGGCCGGCCTGGCTGGCGCTGGGCGCCACGCCGTGGGCCAGTTCATCCTGCAAATTTTCCTTGATATAGGCCGCGTACTTGCCCGAGGCCAGCGCTTGGCCGATGTTGTGCACCGGCGCAGTAGTGCCTTGCGCGGCCAGGTATTGGTTGACGTCGTGCTTGAAAACCGAGGCCCACTGGTCTTTGCTGACCTGGGCGAAATTCGGGATTTCCACGTCTACTACCGTGGCGCCGGCCCGGCGTAAGTCGGCTACGGCTTGCTCAAACAGAGCTTTCACCTGTGGGTCGGGGCTGCGCTCACTAAGCGTGCGCAGCACGCCGATGCGCGCGCCGCGCAACCCATTCTTGTTCAGAAACTGCTGGTAGCCCTTCGCCGGAATCTTGCCCGCGCTATAAGCTGTCAGCGGGTCGGCGGGGTCGGGGCCAGTGGCCATTACTTCGAGCAGACGGGTAGCATCGGCCACCGAGCGCGCCATAGGACCGCCGGTGTCGTTGCGCAAATACAGCGGCACGATACCGGCCCGGCTCAGCAGCCCCAGCGTAGGCCGAAAGCCCACCAGCGCATTGTGCGACGACGGCCCGCGAATCGAGTTGCCGGTATCGGTGCCTAGGCCCGCCGTGCCGAAGCTGGCCGCCACTGCCGCTGGAGCCCGCCGGCACGTGCGCCAGGTTGTAGGGGTTACGCGTTTCGCCCGCCAACGAGCTGATAGTCACCAGCGGACTAAACGCCCATTCGGCCATGTTCGACTTGGCCAGCACAATGGCTCCGGCCGCCTTCAGGTCGCGCACCATAGTAGCATCGGTAGTCGGCACGAAATCCTTGAGCGCCAGCGAGCCGGCCGCGGTTTGCAGGCCCGCCGTGTTGTAGTTATCCTTCACAATCAGCGGAACGCAGTGCAACGGACGCAATTTGCCAGTGCGCCGGTACTCCGCGTCGAGCTGCCTGGCTTCGGCCAGCGCCACCGGGTTGGTGACTACAATGGCGTTGAGATGGGTAGGCTGGTCGTAGGCGCCGATGCGGGCCTGATAGGCCTGCACCAGTTGCTCGCAGTTGCAGTCGCCACGCTTCAGGGCCTGCTGCACGTCGGCTATCGAAGCCTCAGTCACCTCAAAAGGCGGGCGAGTAGTTGCCTGCTGCTCACGGTGTGCCTGGCCACAGCTAGCTGCCAGCAGCGCGCTACCCCACAGCAGCAACAGATACAGGCTGGTCTTTCGGAGGTTGCTCATAGGCAGGCAATAACGGCCGGAATGAGTAACAACCCCGCATTCATCGGCTAAAAAACCTGGTTTTTGCCTCCTGTTAACTACTCGGCCTACAGCTACTGCAGTCAGGGATGTTTGCGCTGACTGGGTAGCCGGCTTTCTTACTGGCCTTTAAACCTAAAACCCGCCCTACTCTCAACTGAGCAGGGCGGGTTAGCGCAGCGATAGCAAAGACTATCGGGACACGATTATGTCGTTAAAATCTGCTCCCAGCCGCTGCTTGGGCGCCGCGACTTTCCCTTCCTCACTGCTGCTGGTACCCCACCGGGGCAGCGGCCCCTTGCCGCTTGGCAGGCCCGCCTGGTGCTCAAGCCGACGATTAACGGCCGGCAAATACACTGGAAACGTTTGTGGAGTTTTCATACTGCTTTTACGTATCCCTGCCCCCTTAAAGTTACAAATACTGCCGCGCTTATTTCACCACCTTCGCCATGCATTAAACCATGCTGCCCTGCCCTTAACCCACGACGCCAATTATCCCGGCAGCATCGCTACCCGGCTGGTCGTGCCGGCGCTAGCTAAGCGGCCGAAAATGCTATTCTATGACCAACTCTTAACCTACTGGTAGACAGTATATTCCTTATTTATATGGCGCAGCTGGATTGATATGGCGCAGCTGGGTCATTGGCTGGCGTAAGGCCCTGACCATTCGTCAAGGAATTTTTCTATCTATAAGGCTGAAACTTATGCGCCTTGGTAGGCTTGCGTCTATTAAAAAATACTAGATACAACACCCCAAGCAACGGCATCAGCATCAGCGAACTGAGGATGCGAAGATGCCAATAATGCGCTGGGCTCAAGTCCCAGGCGTGCGCGATGGTTTTGATGAGAGTTTCCATGCTTAAATGTACACACTCCCAACGATCTTCCTAACTAATTAGCCTTGTTGATAAAATAAAAAAGTAAGTACTCACTCACTAGCTTGATTTGGCGTATCCTATGTTTGGGCCACGGCCTAACTTGCAGGAGCCAGCAGCGACAGGAAGGAGTAAGATGGATTAGCGTAAAGGGCCATCTGAGCCCGTCTAAAATGAGAATCCCCTTCCTGTTCCAGGGCGACATTGGACAGTTCCAAAAGGCCTCAGAGCCTGTATTAGGATTGAGAATTGCTTCCTGGAAAGTGCTGCGGTTGATTGTTTATTTTTTCACTTACCCCCATGCCCCATGAATCAACTAGTGTTCTGACAATTTAGTTTTAATTATTAATTTCGTCGTACCTGTTTTTCATTTTTTCACGTGCCTTATCCGTTGTAAAAGACCAGTTAACTTTCGTTGAAGTTAGATTTCGCTTTTCTTG
>JAABUK010002292.1_pt1 | contig 34646 bp, 39 predicted proteins | sample 5559141 | NCBI WGS metagenome assembly JAABUK01 (sample SAMN10711869, study PRJNA513367) | rock metagenome | isolation source: Antarctica rocks | place: Antarctica: Victoria Land, Pudding Butte nord | collected 2016-01-03
TGAGTATTGTTCATGATCGTAACCACACTCTTGCCATTCAATTGAACGTAGGGTTCGAAAGCCGGTAAGACAAAGCTTGGGGCAAGCGGGACCTCCCGCTAGTCCTTGGTGGTCACTAGCGCGTCCTTCCTCGGTGTTTTTGTACAGGGGTTGTTGGAGAATTCCATGTTCCAGCAATCCAGCTCAAAATGGTTCTATACAATTGGTGTGTGAACGTCGAGTTGGTCAATTAGATCACTAGGAAGACAAGAATCGGGACGGACGGAACCCTTGCAGTCATGGCGACCGACCCAAGCGGCTTGGTGCCCCCAGGGCTGGTATGTTGATAAGACCAAAGCTATTAGGAACGGTCGGTCTGATGAGTTGCAGTTGCGCCATATACATCTCTTATCAAATGATGCGTTCCCTAAGCTTCCTCAATTTAACCTCGATATCGTAGTCGAGTACCTCATACAAGCTCCTAGGATTGTTAAAGAGCAAGCTCCGATGAGCTGGCAATTCTTGACGAGCCCTCAGGATGGAGATATACTACTCGTCTGGCAGCCACCACAAATGGGTGCTCAGGAAGCAAGCGACGGATACGTCTGGGCCGATCCGGAATCAGCATTCAGTTCGGAGATGAGGGGTTATGTAAGAGCGGGTATAGGTTGCTGGCAGCATTTTACTAATAGTATGCATATAGAAAGTCGAGATGTATGTGCACAAAAGTGGGTTCCGTATGCCCAACGAACCGATGGCAACACATGCGCGACGCCGACTACGCTTAACACAGTCTCAAAATCCAGACCCCAATGTCCCTCAGCCTGACCCTTCGTTGTGGATTATACATTATCATCAATCAGAACCGCAGAACCATTACCCATCAAGAAACATCCGAATCTCTGACCAGGTCCGTCTATCGATGAGCGAACGTATGCAACTACAAAGGCACGGGCAATTGGTACGGAAAGAGTTCATGCTACGTGATAGCGCGAGCTGGCCTACGATCAACCTCCCCGGAAACCCCAACGCGGGGTATCCACAGCAGGCGATGGCTTATCCAAACGACGTGATGGCGCATATGAATAGGAATCAGCAGCAAGCCTATATTCAACAGCAAGCTAATGCATCACAACGAAGTGTTGGGCCTTCTCCAGCCAAACGACCGCGCCATGATGGCCCAGGTCATGGACACGGATCTGCCACAGTTATACCGGCGCCAGTTCTGCTGCCGGATTCTGCAAATGAAGACGAGGATGGCATTTTGGGTGGAGACTATATGGATAATCTCACACCGCGAGATATCAGCCTCCATCGATATTTACAGCATCACGAATGGCTTGAAGAGATTTTAGAATCTCCTTATGACACCAATCAAATTATACCAGGGGAGCTAGGCCTCGGCCGGAAGGGTGAGCTTGAATCTTTGACCAATGACTTCTTCGATGCTCCTATCGACGGCACACCTAAAGAAGTATTTCCGACGCTGAAAGAAGTGCCTACGTATAAGGAAGATTCTATGACACCACGAGTAGGCAGACTAGAAACTGGGCGAGCTGAAGAATTCACAAAACGAGCCACTGAGAAGGTAGCTGAGATCAATGCGGAGATGGAAAAGCTGAAGAAACAGCATGCTAGACGCATGGCCAAGCTCCACAAAGGTCGCGCACTCCACGAAGCGGAAGAACACATAAGGGCCGAAACCCTCGAGATATTGAGTGGCGATTTCCGCAAGTCTGGGGCTGAACATGACCAGAAGATCAATGAATATGCACAGAACATAGTCGGTAGGAGTATTGCACCACGTCTAGACGTTCAGTGTGTGCAGAAAGGTGGTCTGGAGGAGAAGTCGGTGGCCAGGGATAGCAATGAGCAAGATTATGATATGGTGGACAATTACAACCTCGATGGAGCGCAGTCCGAAGGGCCAGTGCGGTCTGAACCACAAGAGCGAGCACCCACGAACCACAGCAGCGCGGTCGCTAGCAGATCAGAAACTCCTCTCAGACAGGCAGCAATTCCAGAAACATCGCATAGTGAGGGTGCCCAGATTGAGGAAGAGCCTGTCTTACCGGAACAGTCCAAAGACACAAGTGCGGAGGATTGGATCATGGTCAACAAGGACGGTAACTCTAGGGCTGAAGACCAGACTCTTGGTGATCTTGATAATTTCGCCAATGATGCAGTCATGCAGCCAAGCATGGGCACTCCCGCTGCCATTGGAAGTCCTCGTGGTGATGTGCCACCGGGCTTCGAGCCAGGATTAGAAGATGCTACCCTTGGGACTTTCGAGCAAGGCGGGGAAGGAAATACGGCAGGCGATTTCGACACCAATGACTTTGGTGAAGGCATTGACTTCGGAGATCTGGATACCACTGGAGCTGACCTGTACGCGGAAGGCATCGACAATGTGGGACTTGACGAGCACGGCCAGATAGGAACTGTTGATAGTGCTTTTAGAGAGGCATTCGAGGGTACGGATGCAAGTGCTGCACCAGGGAGTCAAACGTCAGGGATATGACGGCTTGGCGGGTCATAAACTGCTTGCAAGTCATCAATATGCTCACATTTGCCGGCGCCGTGGCAATTATGACCAACACCAGTCTCGAGTCTTATAGCCATGGGATCATCGAGGAAGGAGCTTTAGCGAAGCAGGAGTGGAAAGAGATTTATAACCCGGCAGCTTCCTACGATTCCGCAGCTTCCCTGTCTGCATATCGAACCATCGAACCTGTTGAGCCTGTCTCAAACGCCAACAACCACATTTCGCAATCAGTGATTGCGACAAGGGGACTCGACCTCGGGAATCATCGGAACTTCGATTATATTAATTTCATGGGGCAAGGTGTTGTGTTTTATACTTACTAATTTCGGCAGTGGTTGCGTAGTCAACAGAGAAGATTGGAAGGACCGATGCTGTGCGGCGACTTCGTTTCAACCTCCTAGTCCAACCACCGACCCCCTTCTCGCTCACTCGAAATCACCCAAACACTCCCAACGTTCTCCTCAAGTAACCTGCTTTACGTCTCGAAAGTTGGAAGCAGATTAACGAGGACTGATTCTGCTCGCTATGATTCGATGGCAGCCGATACCCTCCCAAATCTCGCTCCCTATTTCGGCTCGAGGAACCAACAGAAGACCTTGACTAAATCTGGCAGTATTGATAGCAATCGCATCGGGCCCTCAAATCACTGTCGACGTTTCAAGAGGGCACACCTCTAACAAGTATGATGATCATTCCTCATGGCTTGGCCCAATTGGAACCTCTTGCACCTCGCCCTCAGACCTGTCCTGTTCTATCACGGTCGTGAGTACCCGGTCACAGGTGCCCAGAGATTGAAGGAATATACCGAGTATGATGTCAAAGACGCAGGGATGCCATTGATGTGCCACTGATACGAATTTAGAGAGTATCTCTCAAGCTTTATATATCTAATCCTATCCGCTCACGTTCTCCACGACGGCACTGCTCTTTTTCGTTGTCGTTTCCATCCTGTCCTGCCTGTACCTATTCTTTTCTCGTACTTCGAGCCTGAGGCCGCTCTTCTGCTTTGCCGACTTCTTGATCGGTGGCCAAGCCATTCATTCCAATACAAAGGCCAATTTCCTGTCTCTACTGATATGCTTTCCTTCCTTTCAATCTCAATTTTCCTTCTACTACTACTAGACATTAACAAGGGACACGCAGCGCATGATGCTAGACGCCTTCGTTTGCCTTCTCACCCCCGCAGGCGGTCTCTCAACGATTCTGCCCCCTTTCCAGTCACAGGTATTCCGTCAGGCGCATCTGGGCCGGTCCCCCAACGCCTTGAGATACGCCAATTACAGAAGAACACCTACCAGTGGAACCTCTATCTCCTCGCGATGGCCCAATATCAAAGCATGAATCAGTCGACAATGACTAGCTACTATCAAATTGCAGGCATCCATGGAAGGCCTTTCGTTCCTTGGGACAATGTCCCATTCGCTCCTGGAAGGAAAGGTGGCTATTGCACCCATTCTTCGACTTTGTTTCCTACTTGGCATCGTCCGTACGTCGCTTTGTTTGAACAAGTGCTCTATGGTATTGTGCAAGACATTGCATCGAGCTTTGGCAACCAGTCTGGCTATGTGACTGCTGCTGTGTCATTCAGGGCTCCCTATTGGGACTGGCTCTTACCGCCATCCGCTGGCCAAGATTCTATGCCAGCGTGTATATCCAGCCCAGCAATGGTCCAGGTGAACACTCCGAATGGCACACTGATGATTTCAAATCCCCTGTACCGCTATCGCTTTAGCCCTCTGAGCAGCGCCCAGTTTCCTGACCATCCGGTAGAGCCAATACTCCTAGACTCTATCACAGTCCAAAGCTAACAGTACACAGTTCAGTGACTGGCCCAACACGTTAAGATCCCCAACTTCGAACGCATTGAATGCAACGAGTCAAGACGCTTTGATTAGCTCGCGGTTCAATAAGAATCAAGCGTCGTACAGCAAGCGCTATTTAAATCTACTCCAGGCGTATCCAACATATGCAAAGTTCAGCAACAAATTCTGGCTGAATGGCATCAAGAACCCCGGCGGCAGCTATGACAGCCTGGTTCGTAATGTTCTCCATTCAATTCGTCCCCTAATCGAACGTGTTCATGAACCTGAAGATATGTCCCGGAGGGTGTCGTCCCTCGCATTCGTCTCCAAATGCACTCTTCATCCTGATTACATCAAACACTGAGCCTGAGATCATACAGGAATCCCTACATGACGCTGTACATGGTCTCATTGGAAATGGAGGACACTTCACTTATGTGAGTGCCCATCGTCTTTCGAGCCTCTCTTCGCCAATGATCAATGATTTTGATGTTCCCTCGGCATACTGACAACCACCAAGAACGAATACTCCGCCTTCGACCCCATCTTCATGCTCCACCACGCCAACGTAGATCGCCTCTTCGCGATCTGGCAGACCATCAACCCCTCAACTTACGTCTCCAACACGACTGCCGCTTCGGGCACCGCCACTATAAGCCCTGGCGACCGCATCACTCCGGACACCCCTCTCAAGCCCTTCCACAGCTCCATCAACGGCACATTTTGGACCTCCGCCGCAGTCCGCTCCACACAAACTTTCGGGTACACTTATCCTGAAGTCGCTGACAATAATGCCTCTTGCGCAATCCAAGCAGTAAACTACCTCTATGGCCCTAGTGCTGGCAAACCCGCCAACCAAACACTTGCCTCCAAAAAAAGAAGACAATCAGCAAAGAGAAATGGAGTACAACAACCAGGGCTGTACTACGAATGGATCACGAACATTCGCGTCTCTCAAAACGCCCTCGACAGCACGTTCACAATCTTCGTCTTTCTAGGTGATTTCAATCCTGATCTGAAATATTGGCTGACGGATCCTCACCTTGTGGGGTCGCATACTGTATTCACGCCTTTCTCGAGCGATACGGAACAGAAGGCTGGCGTATTGGTTGCAGGCACTGTTCCGCTGACGAAGGATCTGAACGAATATGCCGTGGCCAACGGGTACGATACGGCCAACATCACTAGTGTGGAGGCTTATCTAACAAGTAATCTGCATTGGAGGGTTGTCCAGGTACGTCTTGTCATATATAAAATCTACTACGGTCCTGCCTTCCGGCTGAAAGATATTGGAGCGCTGACTTGGCGTAGCTCGCAGATGATACTGAAGTCTCTCGGGACTCGCTACCAAGTCTAAAAGTCTCAGTGGTCAGCTGCCCTGTCACGGAGGCGGAGAGTGATGACAATTTCCCGAATTGGGGTGACTGTACGACGCATACGAGTATCACTGATTCGAAGGCAGCGGGCTTGTCGGCCGGTGAGCCGTCTTGATGATGGAGAGGAAGTTGGAAAAGTGGCCGGGTTGGCATGCAAGGAAGAGTGGACTTTGAAACGATACAGTGAAAAGTGAAGCCTAATGGCATCGATGATCCGGGATTTTGATAAACCTGCCATCGTCTGTATCAAATACTACAGCTCTTGTCAATGACCATGTCAATAGCGTGGCTGTCATCTTCCGAGCTGTACCCTGCACATTTTGCTGACTCGATAATGCATCGGCAGCGAGCCCTCAAAATCAGGCGTCGCACTCGTCCGAAGAGCAGTAATACTGTACTTGTAATTGACAACCTGGCCTTCTTCTTTCGTCACATAGGACGCTCCTCCCCGAAGGGGGCATGCGGATGTTATTTCTTTTATGCGCGAACAAAGTCCTCTTTGGTAAAACGCTTGTCATGAGAGAGCAAAGAGGCCTTGCAAACCTACAATTCCAACACTGTCACAATAACACGACGTGTCAGTTCGTAGAAGGAAACGGTGTAAAGTGCATCTTTTGGCTCCGCTTGTGAATGGGTCATGCCTGCATCGAGGAGGCTACTGTGAAGAATGCAAAGCCATACGTTGCTTTTTGATGGAGTCGGGACTTCGTACTGCATGTCCACACTGTGTGATTCATACAAGGACAGCAGCGATTCACTGGAGAACTGTATTACGTACACTATAATCCCACATCTTAAGCTTGACCTCTTTTGGCTCAAGCAAAGTGAGGACAAACGGGGTGAAGTAGCAATCAAGTAGCTGTCCAATTCGAAGGTCGATCTTCGAAGAAACATCGGTTGTGAACAGTACAAAGCCAAAATGGGATAAAACGAACGAGATCTGAAACCAGCATGCTACAACTCCCTTCCCATCCAAGATTCCAAGACGTCCAACGTAAAACTCTTCGTACATGCATCACAGATACAATCCAGTCCAAAGCCTCAACTCCTCCATCGCAACGTCGTCGTCTCCTTGATCTTCGTCGCCGGCCTGCGGTATCGGGGCAGGTAGCTCCGCGTTGTGACTGTTCTTCTGCTGCGAGGGGCAGCAGGATGGCGGTGATGCGTCTCGACGACGCGGACGGGGGGATGGGATGGGGTGGTGTGTTTGTGGCGAGGAGTGGTGATGACGGGGAAACACATGTTGCGTTGCGAACGGGGGAATCGCTTTGATGTGCGATGATGGGATGGATGGATTGGTGTTTGGGAAGATGGGAGTGGAAGGAATGCGAGAGTGGAGGCGCTTTGAGGATTCGCTGCGGGGTATCGATAGATCTAAGAGATACCTTATGTAGGCTGTGGTTTTGAAACAGTTAAAGTATGATGACATGCATGAGATACTTATAGCTGAACATGGAGTCAACGAATGGGCTTCGCCACTGGCCCGTGAAGCAATACGGGAAGGTGACGAAGATGATGCTGACATTGAGGCTGTGCCGGCAGACAGCCCCAAGGCTATACAGACCGTCCACCAGACTGCCACCACACTGACTTTGGACCTGGAGTAATAATTTATAGGGTGTTTCGCAAGATCCTGGGGGAATATCAATCCGAAACGTGCATGATACGATAGTGTCCGATTCTCAATTTGGCTTACGTGCAGCCATGAAGGGGAACTGGATTGTTTCAGTAGGGTTGCAAGCTATATTCTGGCTACCCTTTGTAAGTAGGTACAAGCTGAATGAAACGCAAGGGCTCTGGGTTGGTGTAAGATTGCTGATATGAAGTTTGGGTGTTGATGTGATCAAACGAATAGAGGAACTTCCTCCGGCTGAAGCGTGATTGGCTGGGCGAGGTATGCGCTAGAATAACCGTGTATGGAAATGTAACATTCATGTACTACCCTTTTCTGGCATTTTCAACCCATCAACGTTGGTGTGATGAATATAAAGCGATATCAAGGTATTCCCAGCATGCCATATGTGTACCGCTAGTCAGATCTGAAATTACTTGGAGCACTTGGGAACATTCGACCTCGTGTACCAAAAGGTGTGGATGCCGTATGTCCAATTGTCCCAACTCTTACTCTATATCTACAACTCGGTCTATCGATACACTAGTGTGAACATCAATGCACACCACAATGTCCGTTGCTCGCTCCCCTAAATGTGAAGACACGCTGGAATTGTAATGTTTGCGTCAGAAAGACTTTTGCCGCTCAGGCGCCGGTATCTTCAAAAGAACACCTGTCTTCTTAGCGGTATCTCTGCATGACCAAAGCTTTGGGACGCCTATTCGCTGCCGATCTTCATAGGATCTCTAAATTGTTCAGCATTGATGTTTAGCCGTGCAAGTACCAGATTAGATCCTGTACTCCATCGATTGAGGCCAACCCAATGGGATCTGTTCCTCGATTCGCCCGTGAAATTTCTCGCAAGGCTCCTCTACAACCTAGCGGAACGAAGACAGCCTCCCGAGCAGATCAATGCCGGTATCAAAGTCGTCTGTATTTCCGACACCTACAATTTTGAGCCCAACATCCCGTACGCAGACCTGCTGATCCATACGGGTGTTTCAAGCCGGCCTGATCTACAGAGCGTTCTGAGCTGGCTCAATGGCCTTCCCCATCCAAACAAAGTCATGATACCCGGCGCCAGCTACGCCCTATCTCAACCTGCAGACAGAGCGAGGCTGGACTGGACGGGAATCACGCTTTTGGATGACAGCTCTACGACCATCAAATTCTCTGGCGGCCGCGAACTTAATGTTTTTGGCAACTCGGGAATGTCACATCCAAGACGGCCAGGTATCTGGGGATTTTCGGATCCCTACCATTGGACTGACCGCGTCCCAACGGACACTGACATTCTTGTATCCTATATGCCACCGGGTAAACGGTTCCAATCAATTGGCGATAACGATGACAATCTGTTGGCGGAGATGTGGAGGACGAAACCACAACTCCATGTCTCCGGCTATATGTGGGATGATTATGGCAAGGAATACATTGTGTACGACAGTTTTGGGATGCTTTTCGAGAGGATCTGTGGAGGTCCCCAAGGTGCGATGGCTTGCATCATGCTGATGGAGATGTTGTTGCGATTTGTTGGTTTCGTACTATGGCGGCCTAGATCCGGAAATGGGGCGATACTCGTCAGGGCGGCCGCAGTGGGACAGTCGAAGCATCGGGAGAAGAGGAAACCAATAGTGGTGTGTTTATAGACTTTTAAGCACCATGGCCAATGAAGTTTTCAAATCTTCAAGTCGTCCCACTTCTAGGCACGGCAAGAGCCCAGAGGGCTTCTTGGCCGAGGGCCAATGGCTTCCGAACGTGATGGAGTAATGCGTCACCGCGCACCGATCCACTTATGATGAAATCCCTTCTGTTTGCAACCACGTCCTCGGAAACTTCACTATGCGCCCTGGCTGCCGCGCAGGCAGTAGTCACACCACCGTTATTTCGCAGGACTCCGTACAGTCTAACTGCTAGACTCGAAATGCACGACGCCAATCTCCACACCGTCGATGAATAACCTTATCTTGAACTCCTCGTACAAGTCATCTAATTGCGCCTTGCGCCTCGGGCTAATCAAGTCCCGAGACAAACCCACAAGCCCCTCACAAAGGTAACCGTACTTGAAGAACGGCGGCCGCAACATGGACTTGGAGTTCTCGGGACCGCTGACAGTGGCCTGAACGGCGGCATAGCTGCCTACAGGAGCCGTGAAGGGCGACCTAATCGCCAAGTTTTCTGAGTGCTCCGCTGCCTCCAGAAGGGGACTCAGTATATTGATAAAGACGCCATAAGGGTTGAGTGAACGATTGTACGATCGACTGACCACTTGGAATGCAACTGTCAAGCCTGGCGTTGGAGCGGCCAGAGCGCTGACATTGGGAGATGGAAGAACCAGCTGGGCGGGATCGGCGATGTTCGATAAGTAGCCATACGGAACATCTTGAGTGAGATTACTGATTGTTTCGTTGCTCGGAAGACTCAGCACGTGAGAATGATAAAAGGCTAGAGCTCCTACGATATTTCCTTGCCACTTGAGCTGGTAGATGGCCGCGTGGGGTTCGACGTTGCTTATCATGCCTTTGACTGTTTCGTAGATGCCCCAAATGACATAGCGCGCTTCGATGCCGCGGATTCCACGCTGTGTACCGCTCAGTGAAAATCCAATGAGGAGACAGCTGGGTGCGCCAGAGCTCCACCGCACCGGCCGAATCTGTTCGTTGAAGTCAAGGTGTGCCAGACCAGCAATGATCTTCACGGCCAGCTCGAGGCAATCCCATTTTTCGAGTGTACCACCGCGTTCTGGTAAAGGGATTGCTGAAAATTGGGTTGGAACACCTCCTGTTAAAGTTCCGTTGAGGACTTCGTTTTGGCTGATGGAGATGGGAATCGACAGGACCGCTGCCTGAGTAGCGCATAACAACGAGGACGACAACACAAGCGAGGTAATCGACCGTAAGAGAATCTGCATGGTTGTATCAAATCACGCCATGGTTTTATTCACAAGGGTTGTTTGAGCTCCTAATTTCTATGACTGATATAGATACAAACATCTTCGGCTTGGTCTCGAATTATTCGCGGCAGCATGCGATAGGAGCATATGAGCCTGGAAGAATTATCGATTGCCGACACGCAGCGGCCCTTTCCGAAAGTATGGGTCAGGGATCTTATACTCTGTGCAAGAGGCGCCAACTAAGGCGGCTTCCGACTGTGAGATCCTCATCGTTGCGCGGTGTAGCATCTGCAGTAGTAGACCACGTTTGGAAGTGTTGCACTTGAGAGTGCCCTCGTGAGCTGCAAAGGCCTTGATGTGACACGGCATTTTCGAGTCAATTGATACATTTCAAAAACTCCTTGGGACATTGACCTAGACTAGGTCCATTTCCAGAAAAGAATAGGATTTCAGCGGGACGATGAGGTGGAATAATGCTCTCATGCGCTCCTTGCCCCGACAAGTGTGGCCTTTCCTATATTGCAAGATAGTGTCATGCTGATTTCACCGGTCTAGCGCACGAATAACCAAACTGCAATTTGAATGCAATTAGATGAGTTTGAACTCATTGTTCCAAAAGATCGCTCAATACTGGAATTATTATGTAGGACACCATCCCGAATAGAGGATTGGCTATGTCAGCTCGAGCTTCATCTGGAAATATGGCATAAACATTCAAAATCAATTGCTGGCTTTGGACGAATGGCGTTGCATCCCTTGTGGAAGGCAACGACGAGTCTCATGTGAAGTACTGGCGGGCAATGAAGTGCATGCCGCAAGCGATCCTTACGCTAGGAGAGAAAAGTTGATGGACTCTGTTACGTCTACCGCAACAAGGTTCAGGGGGTAGACCCATTGAGCTCGCTATATTCATATGTCGTTGGGCGATATCGATTTGAATGGTGAGGCCGATATCAACGTACTTTACTTGACTAGCGGCGATGTCTTGGCAGCAGAAGAAGACACGGATGCCGCTTTTAGGTACGGGCTGTTCAAGCTAAGGATTCTGGTGGGGTTCTCGGGGAGCGCCAACTTTATCCTGGCCGGACGAGCACGCTAACCTTTCATCCTTCCACTCACCCCAAACACAAACGATCAAACATCCAGAAAAGCATGCGCGCGCCCTCCGCGTTTTCTCGCACAGCCTCATTCAGGTGGTCTCGGAGATTACTGTCGTGATGGGTTATAAAGGGAAGCGGTGCGCCGCTCCTTCTGGCTCTTTTGACCAGACCGTTGCTACCATCAATGTGATAAGTGAAAGCTATAATTTTTTTTAAATATATCGAGTTACAATTATGTACTTATTCTAGGGAATTGATTTTTTATTTTGGATATTCGGCGGGTACGAAAATCGAGGATATTTTTCTAGTTTCCCAATGATTATCAAAACAGGGGTAAAAGCCGCTTGGTTGATTTCTTGACTAAGGTAGTGCTTTAGAACAACAACTCATGGTATGGCGCAGACTTTTTCCTTTCATCAAACAGGCAACATAACCATACATGCATAGCGCATCCATATAAAGATAAAGGAAAGCTTTCCGACCAGTCTCCTATAGATAAGGGTCAAGCTCCGCCTTCTCCAACTGCATTGGTAAGACAGAAGAGGGTTGAGCGGTCTTTTTATCATACCACCGACGGAAAAACCGTAGCGATAAGAGGTCACCGACATTAGCTGCCTGAGCCTTTAGATCTTGTCAACACTATAAATTGTTACATATCAATGAACTACAACGGTGCTGGAGGTTTGGAGTTTGGTGGAGGAAATGTCAAGATTGATCCAAGCGTCGCCGCAGGTGAGATGTCACACTCGCCAAAATCCATATATTCATTGCTAAACAATATCCAGAACTACCAGAAGGCTGTCGAGTGGTATCTACTGAGAGCCATGGCGTCAGTTTCTGGGCTAATACTGGCCGTATTGACGTCGATCTGGCCGACGGGACACGACAATCATTTTTTATTAAGGTCATATCAAAAGAGCGTGGCAAGAACATGATACATGGGGAGTTCGAGTCGATGTCCGCAATCAACGCACTCCTGCCTGACTTCACGCCGAAGCAGATAGCCTGGGGAACGTACGAAACCGTACCGGACACGCACTTCTTCTTGTGCGAATTCCGAGAGATGATCGACGAAATGCCAGACCCACACAGATTCACCGCCCGGCTGGCAGCGCTCCACCAGAAAAGCAAGTCCCCGCAAGACAAATTCGGCTTCCATGTGACTACATATACCGGCAATTTGCCCCAGGAAAATGAGTGGGAAGCAAGCTGGGAGACTTATTTTGCGAAGAGCATGAGGCGGGCTCTCAATCTCGAACTCGAAGCCAAGGGACCGGATCCCGAATTTAATATGCTAGTTCCAGTGCTCTTCGATAAGGTCATACCGCGTCTTCTGCGCCCACTTGAGAGCGACGGCCGGTCTTTGAAACCCTCGCTCGTGCACGGCGATCTTTGGTACGCGAATTCGGGGATCGACGTGGGGACGGGGGAATCTCTCATCTTCGATGCATGCAGCTTCTACGCTCATAACGAATGTAAGTGCTGACATAGACTGGTTGACGTAACAGAAATCATTAGTCTCACATGCAGCCGCTTGATGAAGATGAGTTTGGCCAGTGGCGGCCCGTTTGCAATAGGTTCGGCGCCGAATACATGGCAGCATACCATTCTTACAATCAAATATCTCCGCCTGAGGAGGACTACGACGGACGTTTGGATCTCTACAAGCTGTGAGGATGCCATTTCTACGCCTATCTTGGACCTTTTCCCGAGCCTAACCTGGAACAGAAGATTCAATACGCACGTATCTGCCCTCTTCACCCAAAATCAGGCGCTCAGAGAACAGTACGAAGTTTTGTGGCCCTATAAGGAACGCTGTTGCTGACAAATGTATAGAATGCTTGGAGATATCAGGGATTTAGTACAGAGATATGGATAGCTCCAGGGAGAAGCTCGTTGCAAGGAGGTTTTTTGGATTATATAAAAGCCCTACCGTATAACGTCCCGAAGTCCGGCTCCGTCCTCTTTAATATTTTTGCCCAGGGTTTTACCGAGAGCATTGCGCAAAAACACTGCCGACTTTAGTGTAGCCATCAACTCTTCTCAACCTCATGTCCAGCGGTAGAGACTTGCAATATTCGATCTTGCATCCCCTCTACGACCTCCACAATGACTCCCGCATCCTTCAGCTTCTGCATCCCCACATTCTCCCCAACAAACACCTCTGGCTCCCTGATGCCCACATAAATCACCTTTATCGCGCCATTGAGCCGCAAGATCCTCTCCACACATGTCCGATTCCCACTCAACCGCTTATTGCACGGCTCCATGGTCGTATACAGGACGGTGTTCTTCGGCAGCACTTCCCCAATACGCTCCTCGGGGAGGTTATGCTTTTGGGCCACCTTGATGAAGCAGCACTGCTCCGCGTGCGTGCTGCCGGGATCGCCCAGGGAGTCCCGCGGTAGTTCTAAAGAGTAGCCTGTGGAGAGGATGACGTTCTCGTCGGCGTCGACGAGGACGGCCCCTACGCAGAATTTGGTGGATGCGGGCGGTGAGAGGCAGGCTCGCTCCAGGGCGTATTCCATATATGCTTTGTGATCGCCGGCTGAGATGGTCGGATGGGGCGGTTCGGAAGCCATCGTTGATACCAGAGTTGTTAGATAGGAGGTTTTGGACCTGTACTTTTTCAAAATGGAAAGATTGAAATCTCGCTGATTGAGATGAATAGGCAATCGACGGATGGGTGGATATTTTCGGGTTTTGCAGGATGTGCTGCTAGTGATAGCCTGTCTGCTAGCCCCCTGAAGGATGATGAGCGCCTGCGTCTGCCCCCAACCCCTACCTTCCAACAACCCCCCGCACCCTTTTTAATGCTAGTGCGCAAGGCACTTGGTGAGGGCGTTACTCCTTGTGGTTCGGGAACGCTTACGGTCCGACGCATACGGTAAGGATCTGTTATCTGTGGAAGGTGATTGGTGTACGTGTCATGGAGATTTTGAAGCGCTTATCGTACCTTCATACAGCTTCCCTTTTCGTGAGAACCCATTGGGATAGGTCAAGAACTGTTCAATAGGGAGTACTCCGTAAGGCTTCTTTAGATTACTAGCATCATCTAAGACAGGATGCCAGGACACCATGGTAAGTTCGAAATCCAATCGGTGAGAGAGCTGAGCTGGAATGGGGGGGCTTTTTCAATTCCCAGAAAATTTTCAAGTCTTTGATATAGTTGCTGGAACGTTTGACTCGACTGAATCTTACACAGTCGATTTTGAGTTTCCGGTACAAGGACACGGACCTGACTTCTGCCAGTACGTTAAGAACAACTACCTCCACCAGCGATGGCGTGGATGACCCAAGAGGATCCTTTGGACTGAGCCTCCTCTACACTCCCTCCGAGCCTCTCATCGACTTCATTTTCGTGCATGGGCTTGGCGGTGGTTCGAGGAAAACATGGAGCAAGACAAGCTCAACTACACACTATTGGCCGCAGGAATGGCTTCCTAAAGATTCTGCATTCGAGAATGTACGAATACATAGCTTCGGGTATGACTCAGACTGGGTCAAGGGCAAGGACAACTGCCTAAACATTCATCACTTCGGCAAGTCTTTACTTGGCGAAATGAGTACGTCACCATATCTAAGCCAGGCAAATACGGCAATAGTGCTCATCGGGCATAGTATGGGAGGCCTGGTTATCAAGAAAGCCTACATGCTCGCAAGGCAAGATGCAGCGTACAAGGACTTGGTCGAACGCGTCCACACAATCTGCTTTCTTGCGACGCCCCATAGAGGGTCTGACTCGGTCAAGCTCCTGAAAAACATTCTGCACTTTGCCTATTCGTCCCGTGCCTACGTTGCTGACCTTGAGCGAGGCTCCGGAGCTCTCCAGTCTATCAATGATGAGTTTCGCAACTATAGTGCTGACGTAAATCTCTGGTCGTTCTACGAGACACAAAAGCTCAAAATTGGGATCCTTAGCACGCTCATCGTTGATCCCGACTCGGCCACGCTAGGTTATCGTGGAGAAAAGCAAATACCGATGAATGCTGATCACCGTTCAATTTGCAAATTTGAGACACCAACAGATCCCAACTACGTAGTCATTCGCAACGCGCTTGCGTCTATCGTTCAAACTACCTCCAACCTAGGTAGGGCTAACCATAAATTTCATGGCGAATGTGCTCATTATCTAAATAGTGCTGAGATCGAAAGAGAGAACACGGCACATGCAGATCAAGGACCTGGAACAATACCTACAGATACCTGAGAAATCAGCAGATGACCTTGTCGCGAGTGAAGATGCCCGTATGGCGGGAACCTGCGAGTGGTTTTTAGCGAAAAAAAGCTACTTGAGATGGAGTACCTTTGCTCTCGAAGCTCCAAGTGTGCTCTGGGTCACTGGAAAACCGGCGGCTGGCAAGTCTGTTCTCGCAGGCTATGCAGTTGGTCATTTACAAAACCTCAACGCAGACTGCAGCTATTTTTTCTTCAAATACGGCGACAAACTTAAGTCGCGGCTAAGTGCCTGTCTTCGATCTCTGGCTTTCCAAATGGCTTGTACAAACACCCAGATGCGAGACACGCTCTTGGAGATGCAGAAAGATGGTATGAGATTTGACAAGGATAACGAACGCACCATATGGCATGCACTGTTCCTACGTGGCATTTTCCATACGGCAATTCCGGAGCAATACTGGGTCATTGATGCGCTAGATGAATGTACAAATTATGTATCATTTTTCGATTCAATGCTGGCGAAGCTTGACCAGTCAATACCGTTACGAATTCTGATCACGAGCCGAGAGACTCCCAAATTGGCCAACCACTTCTCAAGTCTCGGCACTCATCGATTTCAGCATGAAAAGATCTCAACAGCGGATACTCTGCCTGACATTAAGCTTTTGGTTGAGGCGAAGGCGAAGTCTCTAATTTTGAAAGACGACAAGGATCGTGCTACACTGGTCGAAAAGATACTGGCGAAATCGGAAGGATCTTTCCTGTGGACAGTCTTGGTCATTAGTGAATTGTCCAATTCCTACGGCGAACAAGAAATGAGCAAAGCTCTCGAGGAGATTCCTAAGGATATGGAACCCTTATACCATAGGACACTAGAATTGATGACGCAAGCCCCGGGTGGGAAGAAGCTCGCTAAAGCTATTCTCACCTGGACAACATGTGCAACAAGGCCGATGACAATGAAGGAGCTTGACGGTGCTCTGACATTGGACATCAAGGATCATTTTCCTAAACTTGAGGAGTGTATCCAGGTACTTTGTGGCCACTTTGTGAATGTTGATAAGTTCGGCAAGGTGCAGATGGTGCATGGAACGGCCAGAGAATTCCTATTGAGCGATGATTTGGAATCCGAATTCGCTGTCAACAAAACGGAAGCACACACGAGGCTTGCTAGAGCATGTCTCACGTATCTCACGGGGGACGAGATGAGACCTCCTCGGACCGGCAGACGTGGTTCTGCCTTGGACATCGCGGGCAAAAGGGCCAGATTTTCAATTTACGCCTGTAGCGCATTCTCGTATCATCTAGCCAGGGCTAGCCCCTTTGCCAACGATGTCCTCTTTCTTGTCGACAAATTCTTGAAGGCAAATGTCCTGTCATGGATCGAGTTCGTTGCCCGAACACATAATCTCATCCCTTTAATTCGCGCCGCGAAGAATCTTAGGACATATCTCGCCTCATGCGCCACCGAAAGGTCACCGCTTGACCGGTCGGTGCAGACGATCAGTGGCTGGACAACAGACTTTGTCCGCATTGTTGCGAAGTTTGCTGATGCTCTCACAATGTCACCTTCAGCGATTTATTCCCTGATCCTGCCATTCTGTCCTACGGAGTCTGCAATTCACAAGACTGCAAACCATGGGCGGAAGCTCTCTGTGGCAGGTCTCTCAAATGCTCAATGGGACGACCGGTTGTCTTGCATCGACTTTCATGAAGGCCAGACCAGCGCCATTTGTCACGGAGATGAGTTCTTTGCAGTCGGCTTGACTACTGGAATGGTCGCCTTGTACCATGCGACGTCGTTTCAGGAATACAAGATGATAAATCACGGTGAGTCTGTGAGAATTCTGCGATTCAAGAGCAAGACGGGATTGATGGCATCTTGCGGAATAAAGGCGATCCGGATCTGGGATACCTACACGGGCGAAACTATCCACGAGTTCCATGCCCCTCAACGCTTCATGGATCTCGCCTTTGAGCAGAACTTTCTAATAGCTGCGTCATCGAAAAACTACATTGCGTCATGGGATCTCGATGATGCCGGTGCCCAGCAACCTAACAGGCCATGGAGTGACTCAGGTGAGTTCTCGGACAGGCGGTTACATCGTACACCGTGTGCTATATCCATCGCCGTGAGCCACAAAATGATGGCTGTTGCTTATAGCGGTCGACCGATAATACTCTGGGACCTTGAGGAAGATGCATATTACGGTAGCTGCGGCAAGAAGTTGGCTACTGGTGAAACGAGTACACATATGGTCACCGCCATCGTTTTCAACCCAAACCCAAATATCGGCCTCATCGCATCATCTTATCTCGATGGTGAACTCGTACTCATTGATCCGTTTGATGATCAGGAGTTGGAGAGCTTCCGCGCAGACTGCCATACGCTCGCTGCCAGCCCGGATGGACGCTTACTCGCAGGTGGCGCTGGGGGTGGAACAGTCCAGGTCTATGAATTTGACACGCTGCGATTGCTCTACCGGGTCAAGTCTTCCAACGTCTACATCAAGCAACTGGCTTTTAGCAGAGACAGCCTCCGGTTCTCTGACATTAGAGGGTCACATTGCAATGTCTGGGAACCTGCAGTCCTGCTACGGGACTCTTTGGGTGACTCAAGTAGCGAAGGCACATCAACCTCGGTCGTCGATGTGGTCTCTCCAGATACTAAAGCCAGGATAAGTGCTATGGCTCTACGCCCCAAGGGAGATGCAGTGTTCTGCGGTAAGGATGATGGGACCGTTTCCTTGTACGACCTCAAGACTGGAACCGAGATACGAGTGCTCTACCGCCATAAATCCCTGGTCCGTATACTCACCTTGTGGCCTCAAGGCGATATTATCATGAGCGTCGACGCGTCAAACGGGCTCCTCGCATGGAAATTGCAAATGTCGCAGAAGGAGGGATGGGTCACGGAAAGCCTAGTGTTCCAGTCTCGCCTGGACTGCGGAAAGGCTATCATCCAGGTCTTACCAGGCGCGACAACTGGCAAGTTCATCATCTCAACCCGTCAATCAGACCACCTTTGGACTACTGTCGGCCAGCAGGAGGATGAGAGAACTTATTCGGACACGATAGGGATCCGAAAGTGGATACAGCACCAGCAGTCGCCCCTCCACATGATTTGTATTGAAGGTGCAGTCGCTCGAATCTACACCTGGAAGGACTGGTCAGAAGTAGCGTGTGTACCTCTTATAGCTGACATAAGGGGACTCCAATTGAAGAGCGCCACCCTTTATACTTCAGGCCGTCGATGCCAAATCCTCGTCGAGCTGTGCGAGCTGGATGGCTCACCAGATACACGCGGCCTACAACTCCTCGATTCCGTCCATTTCAACAACGTCGAGGATTTCTCGCCGAATGCAAGCATTGCCGAGGCAGCCACAGAGAGACGAGACGTGGACAAGGTCTCAACAACAACAATAGAACAAACCGCCACCGCCGATACGGCAGTCTCGACCCCGCTTCTGCTCGTCCCACAGCTCGCGGCCCTCGCCCGCCGCGTCGCTCACGTCATCGGCCTCAGCAATAATGACGCCAACCAGCTCGTCTTCCTCGACACCCACTCCTGGGTATGCTCGGCCGATCTCGAGACCCTCAAGAGCCACAAAGGTTCGTTCATCACGTACTCGAGGCATTTCTTCGTGCCGTATGACTGGCTTGCCGGAACGAGGGACGTCGTTTGCGCGGTCGCGCCGCGGCGCGACGTGTTGTTTGCCCGAAATGACGACCTCGCGGTCATCAAGGGCGGGTTGGAGTATGCGGAGAAGGTCGATGCGGATGTATAGTATCCCATGCTTCGCGTGCCAGGGGTGCCAGGCAAGATGGTGACAGAAACCACTGCACACTAGCGGTTGGCAGAGAGCATCCACCAAATATCTTCAAATTTATCAACATTTCCCTATCAACCAACTATTACTTAGCTATCATTGTCTAGGATAACTTAGAGTTACTAAGGCATAATAGCTACTTGCGTAGTAGTTAATAAAGAGGTGGACGAGGGGAGAATCTTCAACAATTTCAGTAGAAATTTAGTGGGCTCTCTGCTAAGTCGCTAGTACAGGGCAGCGCTCACTCGATGCCCGATCGGGGGTGAGCCCGGGGCAGATTCCTGTCTTCTTGGCGCCCGCCAAGCATTGCGAATCACTTGCTCTTGATCGAGGCGCTCCTTCTCTACATCTTCTATTCTATGCTCTATGGGCATCTTTGAATACAAGTATATACCGGTATCGTCTACTATCAGACGCAATACGAGGCTCCCATACTTTCTGGAATTCTACCTGTGACTTGACATCAAGAGCCCCTCAAGATGTGGGTACAATGATGCCAGCCAGCTCTTCGTTGTGCAGCCCGTATGTTGGAGGCTTCACGTATCCGCTGACTGACGAATTACCGCTGCTAGGAATCGATCACTCTCCGTCAGGTCCAAGAAAGGACATGACAATGGCTCTGCTACTTCAGGCGGCACCTCAAGCGCCCACAAACATCGCTTCACCATGGCATCACTTCGGGGCGCCACGCAGCCAGAGCTAAGCAAGAAGCTCTTTAAGATAATCAAGAGTGAAAACCACGCTATTGGCGCCTACGAAAGCGCCAGCCGCGAACGTATCTCGATCGCCTCCCAGCTGTCTGACTGGGGCGAGGCTACGGGCGACGACTCGATCTCGGACATATCTGATAAGCTCGGGGTGCTGCTCTCTGAGCTGGGAGAGCAAGAAGATGTCTTTGCCCAAAATCTGGAAGACTACCGCGGTATTCTGAAGCAGATCAGGAATACCGAGAGCTCTGTTCAGCCGAGCAGGGACCACAAGGCCAAGATCTCGGACGAGATATCGAAGCTGAAGTACAAGGAGCCACAAAGCACCAAGATCGTCCACCTTGAGCAGGAGCTAGTGAGGGCAGAGGCGCAGAATCTGGTTGCTGAAGCTCAGCTAACCAACATTGTAGGTTGTTGCATGCCTAGGATGAATATTCAGGTTAATGTTATCTACAGACCCGCCAAAAGCTCAAGGAAGCCTATGATCTTCATTTCGCTGCCACCATTGAGCGCGCTGAGAAGCAGATCATGCTCGCTCGTCATGGACGCCGCATATTAAACCTTCTCGATGACACCCCAGTGGTACCAGGCGACACCCGCCCAGCATTTGAGCATGCTCATCAGGCTCGCCAAGTTCTCAACGATGCTGAAGAAGACCTTCGTGAATGGACACCGAACCTCGAGCCGATTCCCAGCGCGGCCACTGAGATAGGTGCCAACCTCATGCCCGCTCAGGCTTCAACAGCAGCAACAAGCGTCAGCGGACAGGAGGAGGAACCGTTGGGTCTTACGGGAGGTCATGCTACAGGTCAGCTGGAGCATCCTTCACGAGACCTCAGTGGAAGCTCAACCGTGGCGCAGCCTGAACCCTCCCTTAGCTATCAGCAGTAGTGTCGTTCCAGCTTCATTGTAGTTTTGTCACCTTCAGGTTTAGGCGTAACATGACGATGCTTTGGGGTCCTTGTGGACATGTCTTAGGATGCTTCAAAGAGCACTACGGAGCAGTAGCAGTAGATGATTCGCGATATGATTCCCCATCGAATTAAGTCATGATTTCAACTTCAAGATAGCAATACTGTTTCGATGTCTACGTTATGTTTTACTGAACGTCTTAGATTCCTTAATCTTACCTCGACTGAAGAATTCACAGTGGAAGACCGTCGTCTCGAACAATCTGTCAATTCAGACAGGACATTTTTATTGTGAACATCTCCTGGCATCAAACGTCGAACAGTCACAGCTTTCGCTACATGCTACTCTCAATCAACAATACTTATCTACGTAGCAATGAAAGGCACTCGAACTTCAAAAGCCAGTGGAGTCTCCGTAAGAGACTTTCTTGACTGCATTTTCGATTGAATTGAAGAACCTCGTCTCAGGGGGGTACACCACCATACAGAACGAGGCCATTGGATCGCGCTTGGATCGTCATAAAAGCCTCCACATTACCGATCCATTCATGCTAAAAGCCAAGGTTGGAAGCCATTCCCAGACGCTCTAATCTTTGAAGGACTGGAATGGCAGGATTTGCGGCATGGTCCTTGATGCAATCGTGACTGAACAGGGAAGCCTTGTTTTGGTATTGGGTGGATAGCACCCAAACCGAGATCTAGATTTAAGGAATCTAGAATTGATACAAGGAAATCGAAGACGACCCAGAGCCAAGAAGTCAGTCGGGCTGACACCGTACAGACCTAATTGAACTCATGTCGCCATCAATTGTGGCTAGGTTCAGGAAGGGTACTATGGGTTCTTTCCTCACGGAAAGCCTCGATTGGAGACTGTTCTCCAGATGCGAAGTCAAGAATATGGCAGACTCTCTCCCAAGACTACAAAGGCCACAACCCCATCGATGGAGTGATCACAGAACTCGAATTCTAGGCCTTTGAGGTGAGTTTGGTGAACAATTTTGAAATGGTGTGCAACTTCGTGAATGGGCTACTTCAAGTAGGAGGTGTGCATTATCACAGCTAAGGTCACCTCAATTGTGTGCATACCCAATTTCTCGGCAGCACAAGCAGTTTCATCCGCACCAATTCGTGCGCATCCCGGCTCTTAATCGCAGCAATGAAGTCGGCGTGGTAACGACAACATCTGCTCTCCTACGGACAACGACATAAGTGGCAACATCCGTCGTCCTACTGGTATCGTTACCTTTCGTGTAACTACGATACTCAATTGAAAACCTGTTCAGAGACTCGGCGGGCAAACCCCCTTGAGCATTCAGTCACTAGAGTACAAATGAGTCTCGAAAGGACGGTGTGAGTGCACATGTGACATAATGATGTATGGTCACTTTGTGCAGACCTGCAGAAGAATGAGGTGGCTCGGGTTCGCCATATAGGCAAGGTAGGTAACAGGATTCGATGTCTTCCCCACGAAATCTCCACTACCTCTCCAGTCTTTGGATAGAGGCCAACATTAGTAACGAGAACAGGATGACCTAGACAAAACATTATTAGTACTGATTGTAGCTGTATAACTTAGGTTACGCTGCTTACCGCAGACACCGAGAAGCATATCCCACTGGATCCTGGGCCGTGTCTCTGGCTGATGGAGAATAGTTTGCCCATCATGGGACCGCCCACGAGCTTCGCGAGGATCTCTACGACAGCGACCGAAGTGAACAACCTTGCATGGTAGGAGCGATCGATCAAAGATGTGGCAAGCCCCTGCAGTGCAGGCTCCTCGCCTTCGCTCAACCCGCAAATGAACAAAGCTTGGAGAGTCAGCCATGCTCGCTAGAACCCTCACACGACATACCGAGAAGTAGCATCCAACTGTGGTAAGAAAGCTGTAAGAGCACAAACCCTACGACGGCGATTAGTAAGGATATTCGAATGACATTTAGGTCCAGCATTTGCGCCTGCAATCCTCTACGGTTCAGGACTGTTGACAACAAGGGCAACACAGCGATCGTTGCCAGGGATGATCCTCCGGCTTGCGAGAAGCGAAGCCATGTCGTCTGGCTCAGGCCCCAGTGGAAGTTATATGAAGCATATTGGTACACGAAAGCCTTGCTTATCAACGCAAGCGGCTTGAAAAAGAATAGCATATAGCAGAATGGAAGTCCTGGCATTTGTATGAGAGCAACGATGCCTTTCCACAACTGCTGCTTTTCGGGACTTGGTCCTGGCAAACGGTCATGGATTCCGCAGGGTGAATGTTCCGGGGACGAATGTGATCCCTCTCTTGCTTCTGTTGGCATGAACGCGTCAGTAGCACCGAGGAGCGGGCTCCCTTGACTTGTTTTTGAATTTGAGTGGTGCTGATGGTTCAGAGACTCTGGCATGAGGAGGATTATGATCAAAGCCAGAGTCAACGCCCCAATTGCGACGACAAATGGCAGCCAAATCTTAGTGACCATCAAGAGCCCAGAAAGAGGCGGGGCCACTAGGGTTGTTATGTGCGGGATGCCCGCAAGAACATACATATATTTCGTCCTAATACATATCAAGACTTGTTTCATATCTCAAATAGGCGGATTACTTACCTGTGCGATTTATCAACGGTGTCAGCAATAACCGTGAAATTCATCCCTTTAGCCACCCGTTGAGAACCACCCACGAGAAGAAATGCCGAAGACGCCCATACGAGCTTCACCGGCAAATTTGTGTCAGCATAGCAAATGAATAAAATCCACAGCAAGCTGCACAAGGTTCCGGCACAAGAGAGCCCAAGAACCAGGCGACGACCAAATCTGAAGTATCGTTTAGCAGGCATCGATGGTCCAAGCTGTGGGCGCTCTACCTATCTGCGATGGACCCATAGTATAAAGCGGTCAGAAGTGCTGTTACTCCACGTATGAGTCTTGGGCGTCCAGCGTGCGTTTTTCGGGGCTATAAGGGGTCACTGACCGGGTAGCGCATCAAAAGTGAATTTCAAACCAACGAGGCCTGCCAACTCGTTCTGTATTGGAGAAATCTTGCATAGGTGCTCATCAACAGATCCCGCAGCTGGAGTCGAAATTTTGCCGTGGGCTTTATAGTATCGATTGCAAATGGCTTGTTCGAACAGCTTGATCGTAGGAACCTCGACCATATGTTTGGCAAAGTAGGTGCAAAATTGTAGACAGAATGTACATATCAAAATAGGATTGCCAGATAGAAAGTCTTTCAAAGAAATTGCGGATCCAATTAGACGTTGCCAAACTCTGGGCCGGTTGGATGAGTCGGAATGAGGGAGTGAGTCGGCACTCGGATGCAACAGAGGCTGGCGCTCATCGCTGCCAATGTAAGAAGACATTATATATGCAAGCGAAAAAGAGAGCTTGCGGATTCTCCATCTCCAAATGGAGTCAATGCCAGAGATTAGTGGCAACTTCGAGAGGTAGGGCAGTGCAGGCAGCAATGCGCACAGCCCGCATCAAACACCTTAGCCGCTCGAAGGATTCGAGTTGGTGACGATGGTCTGAAACATCTTCTAGATGGCAAGGATCAAGTGTTGAACCAACGTTAATCGAGACGAAACAGATCTGGTTTGGTCGCGTCATGGAACGACCTTAGCCACCACCACAGTACTAGCAATGTCTCCATGCTGGGCTTAGTGGTAATAACTCTTGGCGCGCTCGGTCCGCGCGCTTCCGCGTTATCTCCGGGCATATTCAGCCAACCTTCCCATCATGAGCAACTTTGCGTGGTACATACGATGTTCTGGAAGGGCCCGGGTCTGGATCGAGGTCAAGACAGGGAGCGGTGCTCATCTCTGCCTTGAAAATTGTAGCATTGACTACCTGTGGAGAGTCTTCAGTGTATCTTGACAAGCGCATATCGTTGGACTTCCTCTCCCCTCTTTATGTGTATCGAGAAGCAGATATGTTGCTTCTGAGCCTTTCCTCAATTTGCGCATGTCTCGTGGGAACCTCGTTCGCATTATGGCCTCTTGCTGTGGAGTCGGACTTGGGCAGTCAGGTGGTCTGGCTGTCTCCAGACTTTCGGGTTTCATACACCCCTTTGAGACCTCGAGACGTGATTGATACGATCAATTTCCTTGTGATGTGCGTTTTGCACAACACGACCATCTCAAGACACTCGTTGACATACTAACACAGGCAATGGTGGTACTCATATCCCTCCCATACGCCTCCTCTCTCCTCAGAGGACATTCTCATAGCTGCTGCGGAACGCATGCGTAAAGATATAGTCTCAGGATGCTTTGCATTTGAGCCTTGGAAGTTCCACCCAAAGAACGCAAGCTTCGAGCCGACTGACTCCCATGATCGGATCTTGATCGAAGTCATCGAATTCCAACATGTCAGGTATCCTGTGGCAGAGCAAACATCCGATGAGGCCTATAGACTGTCTCTTTCTGAGACCGGTGACGTGGTACTTAGCTTCATGCATCCGCTCGGCGGTCTACGTGCCCTTACAACGTTCAGCCAGTTGTTCTACAAGCATTCCGACGAGAATCTGGCTCTGACGCCCTATTCTCCCCATGTACCTCTCATTATCAGCGATTTCCCAGCCTTCAAACATCGAGGACTGAATCTTGATATATCGAGAAACATCATAACCCCGCCCGAAGTCATGCGTACAATTGAGGCTCTGGCATTCAACAAGTTCAATCGATTGCACCTTCACGCTTCGGACGCACAGTCCTGGCCACTGGAGATACCTGCACTTCCAGATCTTGCCGTCAAAGGGTCATACCACCCGAGCCAAATCTGGACTGTGGAGGATCTTCAGGAAGTCCAAACCTTCGGTGCTTATCGTGGGGTGCAAGTCTACCTTGAAATTGACATGCCAGGCCACACCGCTTCTATTCATGCAGCGTACCCAGACCTTCTTCAATCATACAACCGCCAACCTTGGCCCGAATTCTCTGCCCAACCATGCGCTGGCCAATTCAAGCTTGATTACCCACCTGTGCTGGACTTCACCGAGACTCTACTCAATGACCTTCTCCCTCGTGTATCGCCGTTTTCGTCTCTGTTTCACATTGGCGGTGACGAGGTTAATGCCAAAGCGTACGATATGAAGCCTGCAGAGCTTAAGCCACACCTTCAATCCTTTGTTAACCATGCACTACAAGTCGTAAGAAACCATTCGCTCACACCAATCGTTTGGGAAGAACATGTGCTTGACTTCAACCTGACCTTTCCAGCTGAGACCATCGTTCAAATATGGCGTGCGAACACTAAAAGTGGACGGTCAGCTCTTGCAGAGGTGGTGGAACGTGGACATCAGGCTCTTTTTGGTCCTTACAACCACTGGTATCTTGACTGTGGACATGGTGGATGGCTGGACCCCGACCTTGACAATCCAGAAAGCCTCATCAGAGCGCCTTATCTCGATTACTGTGGTCCATACAAGAATTGGCGAGAGATCTACGCCTATGAACCGTTGAAAGACATACCAAAAGGACAGCAGCATCTGGTCCTTGGTGGTGAAGTACATATGTGGGGCGAGCAAACTGACGGCATGAATTTGGACAATAATCTCTGGCCTCGCGTGGCTGCAGCCGGAGAGGTATTGTGGAAGGGAAAAGGGGAAGTGAGCGAGGATGTGACAAGAAGGCTGGCAATGATGAGGGAGCGATTAGTCGCCAAAGGCTTCGCAGCCGGGCCTGTGCAGGTCACCTGGTGTCTGATGAACCCAGGAAACTGTAAGGCATGATTGATACTGCATGACACGGGTGAGAGAAGTATATCCATAACGCCAGTATCTGTGCCCATTGATGTAGGGCGTAAGAAGCATCGGATGTGGTAGTTTCATGATCAAGTCTTATGCCACAGCCCATTAATAGATTGTACGACGTGGCTACGAAGGCCGCCCATGTTCAACCGGCGAAAGTCGCGGACACAAACCTTCAACGCGCACAGGACGATATTGCACAAAATTCTGCAGGATCTTGCCAGTATAAGCTTTCCTGAGCGTTCCTGTTGTCGAAATGGCCGTAGAAGAGGAGCTGGCATTGGCAAACCGCCTCAAATGGGTAAGTGAGGCTGTTTTCTCTCTGGAAAGGCAAAAATACCTTACTACTCGACGATTCACGGTACGCATATATGATCTCGCCCAAGCCCCCAATTGGAAGATTTGCCTGCGACTGATGGCCGCCTGCTTTGAAACCTCTAGAGACCGCCAGTCACGTACCACGAACCCGCGGACTATTCTTTGGCAACACTCATCCACCTCGAATCACCTGTGATACGGAAATCTTGGTTGCAGAAGCTGGTATGTATGATCATCGATGGGTATTTGGCAGGTGTCGAAATTAAGGAGATGGGCATGTTCCTTATTTCACGAGCCACTCAACATCCATTGAGCGTCATACTAACCCAACTTTCTTGTCCAAAGGTCGGCGACTTCAACCAAAATGATGACGTTTTTCGCATGGAGTTCCTCGCGAATATCATTTTCATTGGAGATCGTCCTTCAGATATCGTCCTCGACCAAGGCGCACGCGACCTTCTCAATGGGTGGGAGTCTTCATTTACAGTCATGTCTGTGGACCTATTCAGCTCACCACCGCCACCGTCTGGGCCTTACCTTGCCATTGGGCATTCCCTGTGGCAGGTACGGACATTATATGACGACACTAATCAGACCTTCTTGACGGCGTGCATACCAGCTGAAGATGGCACATCGTAAGCCTTACAGACACATTTGTGCCCGAATTTGAGAATGCTAATCGATGGCAGTCGACAGCGCAGGCTTGGTTTACTTGGCGTCGATTATGGGACATTGAGTGTTGCTGTACCCTCCCGCTTGTATTACCAGAAGAGCCCCGGGTCCCCTCTCGCGGGTGTTAGGGTTGCGGTCAAGGACATCTTTGACCTAGAGGGGCTGACAACTTCTGCCGGTAGTCGTGGCTACTTCAATGTAAGAGATTCCGTATGAGCTTGAAGCCGCTGGACAGAGGGATAAGCACTGAATGCAGCCAAATCTATGCAGGACAATTGGCACGATGAGACACCTGCGCGGGTGCTAAGTCGGGGAGGATGATTGAGTGCACTGCGCTATACTACCAAGAGCTGAGATTTTCCGAAAGCTTCTCCGATTTCAATCAATGAGGAAGCAGACGGTAACATGACAGAAGCTGACCCCCAAACCTTACAGGTGTCCGCTCCTTGCGTGAAGACTGCAAAATCAATCCAGAAATTGATTGATGCCGGCGCAGAGATTGTGGGGAAGAGCAAGCTCAGTTCTTTTGCTGCTCGCGAAGAGCCAACCGAGTGTGTGGATTATCAAGCGCCATTCAATCCACGAGGCGATGGCTACCAGTCTCCAGCCGGAAGCAGCAGTGGATCCGCTGCTGCTGTAGCCTCTTATGATTGGCTCGACTTTGCCATTGGGACGGATAGTATGTTTTTCTATTGTCGATTCCAGAAGCCTTGTCTTACCTAACACATTTAGCAACTGGAAGTGGGCGCAGACCCGCCCATTTCAATGGATGTTTTTCTCTACGCCCAACACATGACCTGCTTTCCCTGGAGGGCCTGGCCCTAACTTTTGAGTAAGTTTCAGTCAGCCCTTAGACTCAATCGAACGGAAAGCTTACAAGCGCAGGATGTTCGACACGCCATGCTTCTTCGGCCGTGACATAGCCCGATTTCGGGACTTTGCGATGGCTTGGTACGGCGCAGATCTGAAGCTTCACAGTCCAGGGGATGCCAAACACCAGAAACTGCCAAGGATTGTCTACCCTCTGGATTATATGTCCCAACCTTAATCCTGTCCAAAAGGAATTGATTGACAACTTCGTCAAGGATCTTGAGTCGCTACTGGGTGTCAAAAAGACTGAAATAACATTTGCAGAAGAGTGGACGAATTCTGCTCCTGGCAATCTGGGTGAACAAAGTTTTCAGCATTACATGAAACATGCGCCGACTCATGCATTCTTCTATGACCTCTACCACAATTTCGACCAATTTCGTGCGAAATATTATGCCAAATTCCATAGAGCGCCTTACGTCAGCCCGATGTTGCGCTGGCGATGGAAGATTGCGGAAGATCTGACGCGTTCCCAACGAGACGATGCCATACTGAGGCTGCAGATATTCAAGCGATGGTTTTTGGATGAGGTGATGTGCGTTACCACACATACAACAATCGTCGTACTCCCTATAGAAGAGACGAGGCCGAACTACAGAGACGACCCGCCGCCTCCCCCGAAGATGCCGAGTGGGATTGGAATGTTGGATCTATCACCAACCCTCGGTGCACCAGAGTTGGTCGTGCCAGTTGGTCAAATAAGCTATGAATCTCGTATCAGCAGGCAGATCGAATACCTACCTGTTGGTTTGTCTCTGATGGGGGCTCCTGGTACGGATCTAGAGTTGATAGGGAAAGCCCAGGCCTGTCTAGAGAAGGCTGGGAGGCCAACTCGAGTACTTGTAGGGAGTTTGATGTTTGCAAAAGAGGCAGATAGTAAGGTATAGATGAACTATGAAAAGCGATGACGAAGCTGAGGGAGCAAGGATAGAGAAAACTGTGAAGAAAAATGTGACACGCAGCTACCAATCTCGAGTTCTGATGTATTGTAGTTGGCCCAACGCAATGACATATTTCGCCAGATGTGGAATTCTTCAATCGGCCTCGAAATCCTACATCCTGCAAGGACTCCCAATCATCTGTTTCTGACAATGACAATAGGCGGGCGTCTTTCACACCGCTCTTGGTATCCTATTTGCACTTCCCAATTCCCGATTGCCAAATCATCGAACACCTCAACCGAAAGCTTATATATCTATTCAGGTTTCACGATCATCGCGGCCCCAATCTCATCATCCTTCTCTTCCCTTTCTAATTCATCTTCTCTCGCCTGTTTATACTTTATTGCCAATGGAGTATTATAGCCTATCGCTGGCGGCTTCACGACGATCTCTTGGCCGTCGCGTACGGCTGCGAGTATGCAGCACAACTATTTGGCGTTGGGGGCATCCTTTGGGATATGGCTGGCTTGAGATGGGTTATAACACTCGGCGGTATCGTTGCTGGACTTGGAAGGGGGGTTATATGCCATCTCGATTGTTGTTGGCTGGAGAGCTCAGGCCGAACAAAGAGTCGAGTCGTGCTGTGAGGTGATGGGGCAGCTTCCTATTGACATTGTGGGTCGAATTATCTTAGCGCATTGAGAGAGGCTGTTTGATTCAAAAAGCGTGTGTTGGCTACCTTACCTTAAGGTCCCTAAGATTTGCGCTAAACCTATCTCGTACTAGCAAAGATCATTAACATCATTCTGGTTCGAAGTTTTATATTCATCATTACTACATACCAAACACTTACAAGGTTACAAGAAATCAAGGCTTCGAGCTAGGTATCATCTTTGCCCAACATCCACGTATTCTCGACTCAAAGACTCTTTCTCTCCCAAAATCCAACCCTAACTCCGTGAGCGGGACTCAGAACAATATCAGATTTCAGCTTCTGCTCCTCCGCTTCCCAATATCTAGAGACGAACTCAAATCTCTGCAATATCCTCACAATGGTATAGCCCATCTCGGTCAACGCGAATTGCTGTCCGATACATATCCTCGGCCCGCCATTGAAGGGGATATAAGTCCAGCTCTTCGGTGTCCATTTCTCCCAGCGCTCGGGGCAGAAGGTGAGGACGTGAGGGAAATCCGAGGATGGGGGTGGGTAGAGGTCCGCCCTGCGCTGCATGTAAAGGGGTGAGTAGGCGACAGGGGTGTCTTTGAGAATGCCTGAGAATATATTAGCGATACTTTCCAGGTACCTTAAAGGGCAGAAGGGTTGGCAAACCCAGTGGCTGTGATCCATCGGGCCCACCACCTGTGGGCAAGGTAGTATCATGTAGAGCTAATCTCACCTACAAGCCAATCAGCTTTTAGATACTCCCAGCACAAGAACAGAACCTGCTGGGGAACTCACATTATAGGGCACACTAGGATACAATCTCAGAGTCTCATTCATGACATGCTGCAAGTAAGGCATGTCTTTCAAATCTTCATATGTCGGAGCCCTAGTAGGTCCCACTTTCTCTAGTATCTCCCTCCTCAACTTCCGTACAATCTCCGGATTAGCGCTCAACTCCTGAAACGTAAAACTCAGTGTGCCAGCTGTCGTATCTCTTCCAGCCAAAAGTATCGCGACGACCTGATCGCGGATGACCTTTCTATCCCTCGTTCCCGTCGCAGCAAGCGCATGCAAGAAGGACTGACTGGATTTCTCATTCAGATCCGAGATATTGAGACGAAGGGCACGCTCAATGAACGGCTCAATCAACTCATCGATGACTTTCAAGCCCGCCCAGAAAGTCTTCCTGTTGACCAATTTATTGAAAGGACCACATCTGGCAATGATATTCTGAACCCGCTGCACCTCGTTAAAGGCAATGGGGAATGGTGCTTCCGGGTGATCCAAGCTTTCTACGGACTGACCGAGCAGGAAGTCAGTAGCCGTATCAAGCGTGAAGCGGTAGAAGAGCGCGGCAATGTCGACTTCCTCTCCCCGTCCGCCAATCTTGCTCAACAATTTCGCCACCTGATGTTCGAAAATATCGAGATCGGCCACTCGGTTCTTCACAAACTGCGGTCGGATGAGCTGGCGGCTTTTGTGCCATTGCTCTCCATCTGATGTGAAAATACTGTCTCCAAGAAAGTCCTTCCAATCTTCATGGAAAGGCTTGCCTTTGCCATAATCACTGAATTGCGTCGTAAGGATCGCTTTGGTGTTGTCGGGATCGGCTGTAAAGATGAACCTTTGTCTGGCTATGAAAACCTCAACCGTCTTTGACTGGATGTTTGGCGACCAATTGAAAAGCCAGTCCCAGAATTCGAGGTCGTTATGAGTGCGAATGTGCCGAAGGGAGCGAAGGAGGACATCAATGCCGAAGGGAAGCTTGGCTTGAACTGTTGGTGGGAAGGCACCGAGTTTGGCAATCGTCCGATTCTCGAGGGTGATGCAGATGGTGAAATACACTGTAGGGAGAAATATGAAGAAGAGGATGATACTCAAAAATGGGTGGGTGAAGACGTAGTCGAGCATTGTGGCCAACGGGTATTTGTCTTCTGGTCAATGAAAACGACAACTGCTACAAGACCAACATTATCGAGACGTAGAGAGCGCGAAAGAAAGCAACGTAAGCACGGCTTACGGCGAGAAGGAGAATGAGAATACAGACGAGCGCATAGATGAGGAAACTATATGTGCCTTATGAAATGTTCGTTTGTACACTTACCTTACTTGCAGCTACCCCGCGAATCTCAAAAGCTAAAGTAGACGGCGGTTCATCCCCATCTGGCACGCTAGGTAATGCCTGGCGACGGCGAGTTCAACGAATCGAGTACCTTTGAATTTCTCTCGTAAGCAAGTAACCACTGCACGGGAACACATGAGATAAGAGTTCGACTTGAGCCAACTTGCGTCTTCTAATTAAGATTACTATGCTGGAGAGCACTCTTTTGTGTGGTTAATCGTAAAGCATCAATGTCATCCGGACGATACCAATACCCTTGCCTGGCCGTTGTGTCCATTTTGAATTATGGACCAATCCCTTCCCTTCTCGCTATGCTGAAAAGCAAATCATTATGCTGTTGATCGGACCGCTTACGCACCAACAACCCAAGACTTATTCACAGGAAAAGAATTCCGCCCAGAATGGAGCAGACTGCACTGACGAGCAGACCGAATTCCTGAAAGCTTGATGCCGCCCGAGAAGCAGCGGAGACTTTAGAAACCTTCGGAGGAGCTGATGAAACCGTTGCTGCCGCAGCTTCTACCACTGAGCTCGCGACATTATCAGCGACAGAAGTAGGCGAAGATCGTGAGGCAAGTGCGGCTCCAGTTGTTATCAAGAAGCCTTGGTCATCATAATGTTTTGCTGCAGTGGCCCCCGCGATTGATTGGGTAACAACCACGGGGAAGCCTTGCTGATTGTACGACGTGATGACCTCATATCCACCAGCCACAGGAGATTCCTGCTGCGAGTCCGCAGGCGACGAAGTAGGTGAGACTGGTGGGGATGTAACCTGGAGAGCTCGATGTTAGCGTGGCTCAAGACACTGCCGATACAGGGTGTCTCACTCACAGGGGCCGCGCTCGGCGGAACGACTTTGCCAGAGTTAGTCACCGTCCATCCTGCTGGGAGATCTGGGTACGTTGTCGCTGTGGATTGTGCACTGGTTTGAAGAGTCGTCGGAGCCCATCCTCCGGTATTCGGTTGCTGTACAGACGACTGCTTTGCGCTGTGGGTTCCTTGGAATGGCATTGGGCTGTTGGTGTTCCCTGTGGCAGATGGCGATACATCGGCTTGGACAGCTCCCCCATTGCCATCGGAATTGACTTTACCACCAACAGCAGTGATGGATTGCCATGTACCATCAGTGCCCGTATACTTGTATTGGCTTCCAGTGGAGTAATCGGTAACGGCGATGGATTTGACCTCCATGGTGTAGGGTCCCGCACCGTAGTCGGTGTAGACACCAGACTGACCAGTTGCCCATTCTATAACGATTAAGAGTCAGTCTCCCGCTGCTGTGGGAATGGAGATTTCTGTCATGACTTACCAACTGTGCCAACAGGATTTGTTTTGTCACCGCCGCTCCATGAGCCTACCTTGATCATCATGGGAGTTTGCGGATAGGGATAGCCGTTAGTTGAGGTGGGTGTCAAGGTTCGAACAGTCTTTCCATTCACGGACCAGACTATCTGATTGGCGGTCCAGTCGATGGTATATGTGTGAAAGCCGTCGTGATTGCCGGCCGCTGGATATGCTGCCCCACGGTTGTATGATGTTATGTCTCCCTTACCAAAGAAATTCGTCTGCACATTGGCATTGTCGTATCCGAGCCATTCAAAGTCGATCTCGTCAAGATCGTCTGATTGTAGGATAGCACTGCTGACAATGCCGACGCCCGGCGCTGCTTTGATGACGAACTCGACATGACCGAACATGATGTACCATTTCGATGCTATCAGAGGGGAATCCCCTGGATTTGCAACCGTGAAGGAAGCACCGTTCGCATTATACGTTGGCGCGCCCTGAGCCGTAAAGGAATCAGAAGCTCCTGACGTGAAGTCAATCGTGACGGCTTTACCTAATGCCGTATCTGCTTTGCAGCCACCTAAATGTGTCAGTTCATTGCTGTGAACATCTTGTGAGTAGGTGAAGATCATACCACTTGTCAGGGGGTTGCAATCTGTGTGAGTCTGGGCAAACACCGGTGTTGCTGGCAATGTAGCTGCTACCGCGGCAGCAAGGAACAATTGTGGTCGCATACCGAAAGGTTACAGATAGGTGTGAGAAGGTGAGGCGGAAGCTCTGGTCGCCTTCGAAGTCTTGCGTTGTGTCTACAGAACAATGATCAACAGCTATTGAGGATAGTAACGATGTGTGGGTAAACAACGCAATAGTGAGATTCGCTGTGTGGTGATGCAGGATGAATAGAAGAGAGAGAGGGTAAGTGCAGCAAGGTGAAGACTTGAGAGTGACTTCCCGAGATGTTTTCTACGCTTGGAAGATTTTCCTAGCCACCACAATTTTCACCAACCTCTTTCGTATCGAGGTTGCCTCAGCAGGTGACGTGTCCGGTATACGAACGTGAAATAAGCGATGACTCTGCTTGCAATCGATCTTGATTAGAGGAATACTTGGATGGCTGGAAACCGTGTTCGGGAAGGGGCTGGAGCAGGATCTAGGAGGAAAGTGGGGCTGGCAAATG
>JAABUK010002293.1_pt1 | contig 34642 bp, 37 predicted proteins | sample 5559141 | NCBI WGS metagenome assembly JAABUK01 (sample SAMN10711869, study PRJNA513367) | rock metagenome | isolation source: Antarctica rocks | place: Antarctica: Victoria Land, Pudding Butte nord | collected 2016-01-03
GGCATCCGCGTCTCCGACGAAGACATGGCCGCACTCAACATCCACCGCGACCCGTTCCACGGCGAATGGAACTACACCATCAAACCTCTGAAACCAGGAAATGATGCGGTTATTTTATAACGCATCCATACCGTTTACCGACGCGACATGATCGGTGAACGTCCGGTGGAAGTCGGAAGGGCTTGGTACCTGCGTCCGGGCGGGGGCGGTGAAGGCAAGCGCAAACAAGGTAATCACGGACCAACGCCAAATCACAAGCTACCCCCTTTTTTGAATGTTCTACGCACCAATAGCATCGCCGGATTCCCTCGATTAGCCCCCGATCACGACGCTAGGCATGAAGCCCCGCTTCATGGTGATCGTCCTCCCGTTCCCCGAGCAGATAGGCAATCAGCCTCTGCAGCGCCGCATTGGTTTTGCCCCGCTTGGGATAGTAGAGGTGAATAGAGTCCAGCGGCACCGCCCAAGCGGGCAGCAGGTGAACGAGCCGTCCCGCCCCGATTGCGGCCGCCGCGCACTGCAACGGCGTACAACTGATCCCATGCCCGGCTAGCGTGAGATCGATCTGTAAGGAGAGGTCGCTGGCGATGGTGGGCCTCTCCGGGTCATGTCGAAACGATCGACCGTCGCTTTGGAGGGACCAGGACGCAATCACGCCGGTCGTTCGGCTCCGGCAGACCACGGCGTCGTGTTGTGACAGCTCCTCCGGCCTAGTGGGCGCAGGGTGATCGATTAGGTAGCAGGGCGCGGCGACCAGCACCGACGAGGACGCGCCGAGGATCTCGACAGATTCCATGTCCTTCGCGAGCAGATGGCCGTAGCGCATACCGGCGTCGAAACCGCGATCTGTGATGTCGACGAGTCCTCCTTCAATCTCGATCTCGAGCTCTACCAGCGGATACCGCTTTCTGAAGCCCGGCAAGGCGCGCGCAATCACGCCATCATAAGCCGCCCTTGGCATGGTTAGGCGGAGCAATCCCGAGGGCTGCGCTGCGCGCCCCATCGCATCACGCGTCGCCTCCTCGATCACCGCAAAGGCCGGCCCGATCCTGCGCAGGTAGGCTTCGCCTGCCGAAGTGAGGCTGAGACTGCGGGTCGAACGGGAGAGGAGCGGCGTACCGATCCGCGCCTCGAGCGTGCGGACTGCTTGACTGGCGGCAGAAGGAGATACGCCGAGTTTCTTCGCCGCGCGGGTGAAGCTCCGTGCTTCGACTACCGCCACGAAGACGGGCAGCCCTTCCAGCATTTCACCCGTCCGCATAATGATCCTTAAGCACGGCTTCAAACCAGCCGCATCATTTTGCGGCTAATAGGCAGTGATGCCATTCGCTACGGAAGTTGTGAAGCTTTCGCAGCAAGCGATCGCCGGAGAATGGATGTGCTCATGAGCGATATGTCGAGGCGGGATGTAGGAGTTCTACTCGGGAGCGTGGCGCTCGCTGGTAGCAGCGTGCAGGCTGCCGCATCGGCATCGGCTCGTGGCGTAGAGACTGGCAGGAGCAGGATTATGGGTGACCCGCGGATCCGGCATGCGATGGTAACGGCGAACGGAGCGAAGCTCCATGTCGCCCGGGTCGGCAAGGGACCGCCGTTGCTGCTCCTTCACGGCTGGCCGGAGTTCTGGCTGACCTGGGAGCCGGTGATGCTGAGACTCGCCGACCGTTTCGAGCTGATCGCGCCCGACCTCCGCGGTTTTGGCGACAGCGACAAGCCGACCGGGCCGTTCGGGGGCAAGGAGCAAGGGGCCGACATGCTCGCACTGCTCGACGCGTTGCAGCTCCAACAGGTCGGCGTCGTGGCGCATGATGTCGGGGGCGCCGTAGCACAGGAGATGGCGCAGGCGGCGCCTGACAGGATCGCAGGGCTGCTGTTCTTCAGCTTCATTCATCCCGGCGTCGGTGCCCGCTTCTTCAGCCCCGACCGCCTCCATAACATCTGGTACGTGTTCTTTCAGGAGAACGGCTTCGCCGAGGCGCTCGTCGGTGCCACACCCGAAACGGTGTCCCGTTATTTCTCCTTTTTCCTCGAGGACTGGCCATACCGTAAGGGCGCCTTCAGCGACGTGATGCCCGCGTTCATCGAGAACTTCCGCAAGCCCGGCAACATCGCGGGCGGATTCAACTACTATCGGGCGGCGATCCCACCGCGCACCAACCCGCCCGGCGGCAAGGCGGCCGCAGCACCACCCCCGATCGGCATTCCCACCGCCGTGCGCTGGCCGGAGCATGACAAGCTATTCGACCCCGCCTGGACCGATACGCTCCCCCAGCATTTCACGCGGCTGGACCTCAAGACCTTCCCGGGCGTGGGTCACTTCCCACACCGCGAGGATCCGGATGCGGCAGCAGATGAGATCGCGGGTTTCTTCTCGGGCAAGAGCCTCCAGCCATGGAACCAAGCCGGCTAATTCCCGGCAGCCATTCCCGTCAGATTTGCTGAGACTGGCGTGAGGTAATTACATTTTCGACGGAGTGTTGGTTTGAGTAGTCCGCAATTATTCTCGCCGATCAACGTGGGCGGTCTTGAACTCGCCAACCGGATCGTGATCGCGCCCATGTGCCAGTTCGGCCGTGGATGGATGCATGGCCGACTGGCACCTGATCCATCTTGGTAGCTTGGCGATGTCGGGCGCGGCGATCTTGACGGTCGAGGCGACCGCCGTGCTCCCGGAGGGGCGAATTAGCTATGCCGACGTCGGCCTGTATTCGGATGAGTGCGAGCGCGCGATGGGCCGCGTCGTCGACGCTATCCGCCGCTGGTCGGACATCCCGCTCGCGATCCAGCTCGCCCATGCCGGCCGGAAGGCATCCACCGACCTACCATGGAAAGGCGGCGCGCAGCTCGCCGCCTCGGACGAGAACGGATGGCTTACTGTTGCACCATCCCCGCTGCCGTTCGCGCCTGGCAACGCGGTGCCCTCGGCCATGACCGCGGCCGATCTCGCCTCGGTCCGCGACGGGTTCGCGGCGGCCGCTAGGCGCGCGGCCACGCTGGGGTTCGACGCCGTCCAGCTGCACGGCGCGCACGGCTACCTGCTGCACGAATTCCTGTCGCCGCTGTCCAACCAGAGAACCGACGAGTACGGCGGCTCGCTCGAGAACCGCATGCGCTTCCCACTGGAGGTCTTCGACGCCGTACGGGCCGCGTTCCCGGCAGGTCGCCCGGTGAGCGTTCGAATCTCCGCCACCGATTGGGTAGCTGGCGGTTGGACGCTGGCTGACTCGATAGCGTTCGCCAAGGCGCTCGAAGCTCATGGATGCGCTGCCATCAACGTATCCAGCGGTGGGACCAGTCCCGAACAGCAGATCCCGGTCGGCCCGAATTACCAGGTGCCATTCGCCCGCGCCTTGAAGCAGGCCATCTCAATCCCTGTTGTGGCGGTCGGCCTGATCACCGAACCCGAGCAGGCCGAAGCCATCCTGGCGACGGGGGACGCAGACCTCGTCGCGCTCGGTCGCGGCATGCTGTTCGACCCGCGTTGGCCCTGGCACGCGGCCGCGCGGCTAGGGCAGCGGATCGCGGTTCCGCCCCAGTACCTTCGTTCGGAACCGCGCAGGTTCAAGGACTTGTTTACATCGATGTAATGACGGTGCAGCTTCGGGTGAAGCGAGCACGAGGACGCTCACAACCGACTAACGGGCCGGAAATTCGAAAAACGGACTTCTGAAGAAATCCGCCGCTCACACAGTCCAGAACACTATCGACGCGGCAGTTCAAGACCACGGAAACTTTACAACGATAAAGCCATGTTCTTCGCCGTTATCATGTCACATCCGGATGGCCCCGAATGGGGCGAGCATGTTCATGCACACGTCGATTACCTCAAGGCAAAGGAAGTCGAGGGCAAGGTACGAGCGTCGGGTCAGGTGTCGGGACGTCCGCTTCGCTCGGGCATGTATATCGCATCCGTCGCCGACCGGCGGGAACTGGACCAGCTGATAGAGGGCGATCCCTTCTTCCCAGCCGGCTTGATCGTCGAGCTGCAAGTCATCGAGTGGAAGCCCTTCATCGGCATCTTCGCGTCGGAAGTCGAGCAACCGGACCTATGAGGTCCGCGGACGAGGGAGGGCGAGCAGATCGGGGCACAGCTTCTGGCGTTCAAGGCCTAGACGCCTCTGCCAGCCATCGAGGGTCACACCAGAAGCGTCAACTGCTCTAGGCGATACCGCGAACGACACCACCATCCACCCTCAGCGCTGCTCCGCTCGTCGCTGACGCCTGCTCCGAGCAGACATACACGATCATGTTGGCGACCTCGTCCGTGGTCGCGACACGGCCGAGCAAGCTGGTCGGCCTCATCTGCTTGACGAACCGCCTTTCCGCTTCTTCTTGACTGATACCCTCCCTTTCGGCCTCTCCGGCGGCGAAGTTGCCCATGATCTCCGACCGGGTCGGTCCGGGAAGCACCGCGTTCACGGTCACGCCGGTCTCCGCGACGGCTTCGGCGAGCCCACGCGAGACGGCGAGCTGGGCCGTCTTGGTCATGCCGTAGTCCAGCATCTCCTTGGGGATGTTCAGCCCGGACTCGCTGGACACGAACACCACGCGGCCCCAGCCGCGAGCTACCATGCCCGGCAGATAGTGCCGGCTCGCGCGCACTCCGCTCATGACGTTCAACTGGAACAGCGAGAGCCAGTCCTCGTCCGGGATCGCGGCGATATCAGCGAGCCCGTTGTACTCGCGGAGGTAGGCCGTGCCGACGTTGTTGACGAGGATGTCCGCGTCGGGCGCCTGAGCGACCAGCGCCGCCACGCCTTCTGCCGTGGCCATATCGGCCGCGACACCGGAGATGGAACTGCCGGGCACGGCGTCGCGGATCCGTTGCACGGCGGCGGAGACGCGGTCCTCGCCACGCCCGTTGACCACGACAGTGGCGCCGGCACGAGCCAGCCCCTCTGCCGTCGCAAGGCCGATCCCGGCGGTGGACCCGGTAACGACCGCCACGCGGCCGGTGAGATCAATGATCATAGCGAAATTCCTTCAGCTAAACTTGGTGAGGTCTTGAAACACGAGCGGACCCCATTCGCGCCCTCGCGCCTGGATGAGCGCGCCGCCATCGGCGAGGCCGCCCAGCCGGACGGGCGCGAAGCCGAGCCGCTCGATCAGCGAGATCACCGATGCGATCGCCGCACCGTCGTCGCCGGCAAGAAAGATGACGCGTCGCCCGCCGTTGACCTGGGGGTCGCCGGCCAGCTTCGCCGCGGGAAGATGGTTGAACGCGCGGACCACCCGAGCTCCGGTGAACGCCTTGGCGACCACAACGGACGATTGCAGCCCGTTGAGCTGGTCAACGGGAACGCCGTATGCATTGGTCGCGTCGACGAGGATCTTGCCGCTCCAGTCCGGTCGATGCGCCGCAAGGTCGCCGAGCTCGCCGAAGGGCAGGGCGAGCAGGATCACATCAGCAGCGAGCGCTGCGTCGAGGGGCAAGGGCGCTATCTCCGCGCCGATGGCCGCAGCCCTGTCCGCCAACGCCTCGGGCGGCCGGCGAGTGGCGACGGAGACCGGGAGGCCCTGCCGGGCGAAAGCGGCCGCAAGGGCCTGTCCGATGGCGCCGAAGCCGATGATCGAGTGGGTCACGGAAGCTCCTCCAAACTGGTTTCTTCTATGCGCATGATTTCAGTTCCGAAGGGTCCGGCCCCTGGCAGGACATCCGGGCGGCCTCGCGCGCTCCCGCTGCCGATCATGATCGCCGGCTACGGCGAGGTGACCTCGCAGATCGCCTCGCCTGTGCCGCTCAGCCCTTGATAAGCGCAGGCGGCTCGACGAGCGTGGGCAGCTTCATACCCTGGTCGTGTAGGTAGTTCGCGAGGTCGAGCGAGTTGTCGGCGATGTCCCAATGCGTGACCAAGCCGTTCTCAATACGCAGCAAGGCCGTCTCCACCGAAGTCCCGCTCGCCCCAGTCGGCGCGATCCCGTTGAAGGGTCCGCCATCGTGCTTCCAGTGCAAGTTGAACGTCAGCAAGCCACGGTCGCCCAGAACGTAGTGGTCGATGAGGTCTACCCGGGGCCTGAAGGCGGTAGTGAACGCCTTCTGAAACTGCTTGAGTATCTGGAGACCGTTGATGTTCCGTCCCGCCGGACTGTTGGCCTTGACGTCGGAACGAATGACCGCGTCCCAGCGATCAAGTTCGTCCAAGGCGATGCCCTTGTAGATCTCGAGGGTGATGTCCGGTCTACCCGCGGCGGCGCGGCGCTGACCGGCGACCGGCGATCGAGCCTGTACCGCGTCGCCGGCGATCAGAGCGGCGGCGGCAGCGGTCGTTCCTGCCAGCAGGGTTCGGCGCGACAGGGGTGACGCGGGGGCGATTGCTTTTTTCATGGGACCTCCAAAGTTCGGCGAGGGTGCGGCCCCGTACCGTGTAAGTGGCGCGGCTCCGCCGATCGCAGGAGGAGGGTCAGGGTTGCTTGTTTCGTTCCCTGCTGTCCGCAATGCGTCAGGACGAAGGGAGGCGCGACTTGATCTGGCGGGTTACATTGCCGCGTTGGCGATGATGGGCCGCGTAGCGGCAGTGGACTACAGCCGCTCGTGCCGGCTGCCTGTCTCGGGAGGCCTGGAACGCCATCGATGGTCCCGCCCAGCACGGTTGCATTTATCGTGTGGCGGCATCGGCCAAGCCAGCACGCACGCCGTGCGCCTAAAGAAGGCGAATCCTTCAGCTCATGGGACTCCGGCGCGCTTCGCTTCTCCGATAATGAAGGCCAGGAGATGGAGTCAAGAAGAGCTTCGGAGCTACAATCGTTGGGTTCACCGCGGCGTTGACGGCGTCCACGCCGACGAAACGGGGTCCTGCCCGCCCTCGCCCGAGGCACCCAGGATGTCGGCAACGAAGTCGATGAAGACACGCACCTTCGGGGCGAGATGGCGGTTCGACGGAAACAGCACCGAAATAGGTGGTCCTTCGGCCGCGAACTCGGATAGGACCTGCACGAGTTGTCCGGATCGCAGGTATGGCTCAGCCATGTAAGTGTGAAGCTGGACGAGACCGGCGCCGGCGAGCCCCGCGTCGATGATGACGTCGTTGCTGTCGAAGGCAAGCGTTCCCGCGACGTCTCGCTCGAAGGGCATGCCGTCGTCCGGGGAGGCGAACTTCCATTTCGCATGGGACGGGCCGCCGTGCGGCATACGCCCGATGCACTCGAAATTCTCCAGGTCCTCCGGGGTCCGCGGCTCGCCATTCGCCTCGATATAGTTGGGAGCGGCGCACACGATGTAGCGGACGGTGCCGACGCGTCTGACAATCAGCCGCGAGTCCCGCGGTTCCCCGATCCGCACCACAGCGTCCAGTCCCGCCTCGATCAGGTCAGACAACTGATCGTTGAAGGACGCTTCCACCCGCAGCTTGGGATATCGCTCGGTCAGCGCTCCGAGCGCCGGCGCGATGCGCAGCCTACCGAGCGCCGCCGGAAGCTCGACCTTCAGAACGCCCGTCGGGCTCGTGGCGCGCTCGCGCATCGACTGCTCGGCATCGTCAAGTTCCGCCAGTATTCGGTCGCACTTCTCGAAGAACAAGCGCCCTTCGTCGGTCAGGCTCAACGCTCGCGTCGTTCGTTGGAATAGGCGGAGCTGCAGTCGTTCCTCCAGCCTGGCGACGCTCTTGCTTACGGCGGAAGCCGAGATACCAAGGGCCTTGCCGGCTTTGGCAAAGCTGCCTTGTTCGGCGACGCGGACGAACGCGAGGATGCTTCCGAGTCTGTCAGTTGCCATGCGCTTCGCCGAAATGATCCCGTCCTGTGTACTGCAACGGTCGGCGGAGCCATCGCGAAATCGGGGGCTTGTACGCACGACGGTGGCAGAATTTTAGCCGGCCTGCCTCGCGCGGCGACCCGGTTCTTCGCCGCAGTAGAGTAACGCGCTCCGAAGCCCACGTTGAAGCGGTCAACTTGGCGGACGACATAGCCGCAGGTTCAAGCATCTGCATTCCAGGCGCGGCGAACTCGAAGTGGTGCTGGTCGGCGCCACGATTGCCGCGCCAGCGATGATCCGCTCAAAGGTTCGCGGCAGACATGGTAACATGATTGCCAGGCAGCGCGGGTCGCCGCTCCTGGATGGCTCTTCCAGACGCTCACTTCACGTACCGGACGCCTTCTCGTCTCATGATCGCCCGTGACCGCATCGTAGGCGCCGGAGCAGCGGGGCGATACGCGATTGCGGATGTGCGGGAAGGAAAGACATGACCCTGAACCGGCTTTCGAAGCATCGTTGCCCAAGTCATACATGTGGGGACGGCGTCTCGTTAAAGACACTCCGATGCCCTCTTTTCCGGAACCACAGCCATGTCGATTGATCTGAACGGGCAGCGAATCCTCGTCGTGGGCGCGGCCGGCGGCATTGGACGGGCGGCTGCCGAGGCCTTCTCGCGGGCCGGCGGGGTCGTCACCGCCGCGGGCCGCACGAAGGAGAGCGTGGAGACGGTCGCCCAGTCCATCGACGGCGAGGCGGCGCAACTGGACTTTCTAAATAACAACGCGATCGAGCGCTTCTTCGCTGATCGACCACTCTTCGACCACGTCGTGGTGACCGCGGCGAGCACCCTCGCGGGTTCTGTCGCGAGCCTTTCCCTCGATGACGCGAAGGCCGCAATGGAGAGCAAGTTCTGGGGCGCGTACCGGATCGCGCGAGCCGCGAAGGTCAACGAAGGTGGCTCGATCACCTTCGTCTCCGGCGTCCTATCGCAACGCCCTTCCGCCACTTCGGTCTTGCAGGGCGCCATCAATGCCGCGCTCGAAGCGTTGGGCCGGGGGCTTGCGCTGGAACGCGCGCCCATCCGGGTGAACACCGTCTCGCCGGGCCTCATCGACACGCCGCTGCATGACCGGATGCCCGCAGAGGCCCGCCGCGCGCTGTACGAGCGGATGCGGTCGACCCTGCCCGCCCGGCGCATGGGGCAGCCCGAGGACGTGGCGCAGTCGATCCTGTTCGTCGCGACGAACCCCTTCGCGAGCGGATCGACGGTGAGCGTCGACGGCGGCGGCCGGATCGCCTGATCCCTCTCCAGCGGAGTGCTCGATGACCAGCCTGTGAATGTGATCCAGGGAGCCGGGGATGCCGGGCCGATCAGGGTCGGGCTGATCGGCGCGACGCCGGGGCACGGTGGGGCGGGAATGGCGCATGTGCCCGCAATCCGCGCCGTCCCCGGTCTGACGCTCCTGCGCCGATAGTCGGGCTTACTCCAGCTTCCGGGCCACGATCCGGGGAAGGAACGATGGTGAGCGAAATCGACGTCGCGCTGAAGGCGGTGCCGTGCGTGGCCAGACCGGCATGGCCGGCGGTCTGGTCGCTCATGCTCGGGGTCTGCGGACTAATCGCGGCGGAGTTCCTGCCGGCCGGGCTGCTCACGCCGATGGCGCGCGACCTTGCCGTGTCCGAAGCGCTGGCGGGGCAGGCGGTGACGGCGACTGCGATTGTGTCGTTCTTCGCCGCGCTGCTTGCGCCGAGCACGACCCGCCGGTTCGACCGACGACATGTCCTGTTCGCTTTCGCGGTGCTGCTGATCGTGTCTGACCTGCTTGTCGCCGTCGCGCCGAACCTGCCCTTGCTCCTGCTGGCGCGGGCGCTGCTTGGGATTGCGCTCGGCGGCTTCTGGAGCATGGCTGCGGCGGTGACCATTCGTCTGGTTCCGGGCGCGATGGTCCCGAGGGCCTTGGCCGTGGTGTTCAGCGGCATCTCGGTCGCGACCATCGTCGCAGTGCCGCTCGGTAGCTATCTTGGCGGCGTTTACGGCTGGCGCGCCGTGTTCCTCCTCGCCGCCGCGTTCGGGGTTTTGACCCTGCTCCTTCAGATCGCGACGCTGCCGCCCCTTGCGATCCGCGGCGCCGCGCGGCTCGGTACCCTGCTCCAGGTGTTGCGGCGGCGGGGGATCGGCGCGGGCGTGACCTGCATCGTCCTCGTGTACGCCGGCCATTTCGGCCTGTTCACCTATCTGCGGCCGTTCCTGGAGACGGAGGGCGGCATAGACGGCGAGCGGATCGCGCTTGTCTTGATGGTGTTCGGGATCGCCAACCTCGCGGGCACCATGCTCGCGAGCGTCCTGTTGGAGCGTAGCCTGCGGCTGCCGCTGACGCTGACGACGATGCTGCTCGGTGCGGCGGGGCTCGCGCTCGCCGTCATCCCGACGACTCCGGCGGTCACGGCAGGACTGGTCGCAGTCTGGGGCATCGCCTACGGCGGCATCCCGGTCAGCTGGTCGACCTGGATCGCGCGGGCGGTGCCCGATGAAACGGAGAGCGGCGGTGGGCTGATCGTCGCGGCTGTCCAGCTCGCCATCACGCTGGGTGCGGCGGGCGGGGGCCTGATCTTCGCGGCGGCAGGCGTGAAAGGGGTCTTCGTGACTGCGGGCCTGCTGACACTTGCCACCTCCGTCGCGCTCTACGCCAGTATGCCGGGTCCGCGCGCACCAGTTAAGTGATCGTTGCTCTCTGGTGCGCCACGCCCGGCCGCTTAAAGCAGATTCCGTTCAGCATGCATCGTAGCCTCCGGCGGCGAAGTCGTTGGCGCACTCTGCCGGTGCGAAAGTGTCGATGGCGGAGCCGATAGCGCGCCAGAGGTCGTCGACGGCTTGGCCGCGGGCATGCCCTGGTCACGCTGAAGCGCCGCCCACCTCACCGCGCTCGCCGCGCTCACCTCGAAGCGCGTCGCCGCCAAGGGAGCGCCGGAATCATGAATTGCCCACCCGCCGGAAGCTCGTGACCGGGATTGAGCCTAGTAACTCTCGCGATGTTGTGTAGTGATCGATCATCAACCTTCGAGAGCGAGATAATGAGCTCGGAACCGTCATCGCCCGGACCCATTGAGCCGCGTCCAAGCCCGCATCGTCCACATGCGGATCGAACAACCTCAGCCACTGAGATCTACGATGTCGTCGTCGTCGGTGGCGGGGCGGCGGGTGTCGGTGCAGCCGTCGGAGCGGCGCAGGCGGGTGCCCGAACGCTGTTGCTCGAAAGCGCCGGGTATCTCGGCGGCGCGGCGACGCAGAAATGCGTCCAGACCTATTGCGGGCTCTACACGATGCACGACGCGCCCCGACCTGCCATACTGGGCGTCTCGGCCCAGGTGGTCGCCAAGCTGCGCCGGCTCGGCGGCGTCGAGGGGCCGCTCAAGTTCCGAGGCACCTTCCTTCTGCTGGACGGGGAGGCGGTGAAGTTCGCCTGCGACCAGGTCTGCGCGGAGGCCGGCGTCGACGTCCTGCTGCACGCGATGCTGATCGACGCCGGGCGCAACGGCGGCAAGGTGTCCGGCATCGTCTACCACGATCATAACGGCGATCACGAAATCGAGGGCAGAGCATTCGTCGACGCCAGCGGCGAGTGCGATCTTGCCTACTTCGCCGACGCCTCGACCCGGTACGGGAACGATGGCTTCATCAACCTGGGAACCCTCGGCACGAGGTTCGGAGGGATCGGACCCGACGCAAGCCTAGACGCGGCCGACTGGACCGCGGCCATCCGTGCGGCACGCCGGGCGGGCGTGTCCCCCTTGTCGAAGGACGCCTCGCTGGTCGCGCGAGTGCCGCTTTCGAATGACGTCATCACCTATCTCGTCAGCCAGGCCTATGATGCTCGCGACGCCCGCAGCATCAGCGCCGCCGAGCGGCTCGGCCGTGAGCAGGCGTGGGCCTATCTGGAGGTCGTGCGCGGGATGAAGGGCTGCGAGAACGCTTATCTCGCGGTGACCGGGCCTAGCTTTGGGACAAGGGAAAGCCGGCACGTCGATAGCCTCCACCAGCTGAAGGAAGAGGACGTCCTGAAGGGCGCGCGGTTCAAGGACTCCATCGCGCTCGGTGCCTGGGGCATGGAGTGGCACAGCGCGGAGACAAGCGAGAGCGAGTTCCGCTACCCCGGCGGCAACGGTGTCTACGAGATCCCGCTCGGTGCGATCACCAGTGCCGATACCGCCAACCTGTTCGCGGGGGGGCGGTGCGCGGACGGTGACCGAATGGCTGGGGCTAGCCTGAGGGTGATGGGAACCGCTTTCGCCACTGGTCAGGCGAGCGGCGTGGCCGCGGCCGAATTCGCGAGACATGGACGCGTTGCGGACGTCGCGCGCGTGCAGAAGGCGCTTCGCGAGCAGGGTGCACTCATCGATGGCGACGACCTGCCAAACCCGGTTCCACTCGTCACGCGGTGATCTCTCTCGACGAACTCGAACTCATCACATCTGGGCGGACGGCGTCCCGCTGGTCTTTGGCGCACGATACCAGCGCTCGACGAATTCCGGTCGCCACTCGGCATATTCGATGACGTTGCCGTCGGCGTGGATGGCGTACAGGTAGCGGCCGGTCGGGCCATTGGCGATCGGCCGGCTGATCGTGGCACCGCCGGCCTCAAGCGCCGCCTTCGCCTCGTCGAGATCGTCGATCACTATCGGGCCTTGGCTATTTCGGATCGGCGCAAGGCTCCGCTCTGAGCCGGCCACCAGAAGGATGTCGCCGATCGCGATCAGTTCCCATTCGTTCATAGTCATCCGCATGTGCGGCTCGCCTCCGTGCAAGGCGCGGAGCGCCGCCAGCGAGCGTTCCGCATCGGTGGTGAACAAGCGCATGTAGGTCTTGAGGATCATCTGATAACTCCCGGGTCAGGACGAGAAGAAGTCTCGGAGTGCGCGAGCAAGGGCGGCCGGCTGCTCCTCCGCCACGTAGTGGCCGGAGTTTCCGATCAGAACGTCCGTGACGCGATCCGCCACCTTCGTCATAGTCGTTGCGGAGGACCTGCCGTAGCCCTCTTTCGCGCCGATCGCGAGCACGGGCATCGGCAGTCTGACGGCGCCGAACCGCCGGTTGTCCTCGGCGTCCGTCGTCAGTTCGCGATAATAGGCGAAGGAGGCGCGAAGCGCGCCGGGCCGGCTCAGGGAAGCCGCGTAGATGTCGAGATCGGCATCCGTGATGCTCGACGGATCGACCGCGCCGACCGTGTCCCGCCGAAGGACGTATTCGATGAACAGCCGCTCGCGACCGGTGACCAGCGCCGTCGCAAGGTCGCTCTGCATGTTGAAGCCGAAGTGCCAGCTGCCGCCGTTGGCGACATCCATCGCCCGCTCCTGGCCGAACCCTGGCAAACCGCTCTCGATAAAGACGAACTTGGCGACCTCGTTCGGCCACTGCGCGGCATAGGCGTAGGCGACCTGACCACCCATGTCGTGCCCAACGAGAAAAATGCGGTCGATGCCGAGGGCATTGACCAGCGCCCGAACGTCCGTCGCCACCGTCTTCTTGTCATAGCCATCTTGAGGCCTGGAGGAATCGCCAATGCCGCGAAGGTCGGGGGCTATCACGCGGTAGCTACCCGCCAGCAGCGGCATGAGCTTACGCCAGGCGTGCGACGTCTCGGGCCAGCCGTGCAGTAAGACCACCGCGTCGCCGATTCCCTCATCGCGGTAGGCAAGGCGCACGCCATTCACCCAGAGGCGGCTGCGCTTCAACTCTGGATGCCGCCGGTCAGGCATCGGATCGGCCCCTCCCGACGCGAACAGGCCGGAACTCTCTGGCTTAAATGGATCCGGTTCGGACAAGGTTTCCGTCTCGACAGGTTGCAGACTGACCGATCAACAACCTTCCGACGCTTCCGTTCCCGTGGGCGTCCACGGCAGACCAGCCGCTGCTGCCCGGCCGACAGCCTGCAGTTCGCACATGGTGGCTCCATCCCGAGCTTGGATCGAGAGCCCTTCCGCAACGGTCGCAAGGAATCGCGCGAGGATGTCCGGATCAGCCTCCGGCTCCAGCTCCCCGGCCGCCAAGCCGGCGTTCAACAGTTGCAGCAGCTCCTGTCGTGCGCGATCCCGATGCGCGCGGGTCTCGACGGCGAGATCATGTTCGTCCAGAGCAAACTCGATGAACCCGGACGCGATCATGCATCCGCGCGGCCTGCCCGGCCTGGTGACAACCTTCACCGCGAGATCAAAGAAGTCGTCAATTGCAGCTCGAAGAGGACCTCCCGTCGGAACGCGCCACAAGGGTTCCTCGCGTTCGAAATACCGGGTCCGCGCACTCCGATAGAGGTCCGCCTTGCTTCCGAATGCGGCGTAGAGGCTTGCCGGCCTGATCGCCATCGCCGCCGTAAGGTCGGCGATGCTGACGCTCGCGAATCCGCGCTCCCAGAACAGCAGCATGGCGGCTTCGAGGGCGTGCTCGCGATCGAAGCTCCAGGGTCTGCCACCCTTTGACTGTGATCCTGATTGGTCGGGCACGGCTTCGGTGTAGACGGTCGCCTCCTCCCGACAAAGAGCGTTAGGCATTTGCAGCGGTTCGATAGCTTGGGTTGAGACCAACGGCCGCATGTGCTTCGCTGCGTCATGGACGTTGTCACCGACATCAGATTGGCTCGGTCCGACGCCGATTTGGCATCGGTGCGGACCCTCTTCGAACTTTACGCCGCCGGATTGCCGATCGACCTCGGATACCAGGGCTTCCAAGCGGAACTCGCCACCTTGCCCGGCAAATATGCCGAGCCTGCCGGCTGTCTCCTGCTCGCGTGGCGTCGCGGAGCTCCAGTCGGCTGCGTCGGATTGCGACCACTCGACGAGCCGGGACTCTGCGAGATGAAACGGCTCTTCGTGGCGCCGAGCGCGCGTGGGTCCGGGCTGGGCCTGACGCTGGCCGCAGAAGCGGTGAACGAGGCAACTCGTCGCGGTTACCGGAAGCTCCTGCTCGACACGCTGGCGACCATGACCTCCGCCATCGCGCTTTACGAGCAGCTCGGCTTCGAGAAGACGCCCCCCTACTACGGGCCTGTCCCGGCCGGTACGATCTTCATGGCGAAGGCGCTGTCGGCCGGAACCACTCAGGACCGCGTCGCTGGCGCGGGATCGGCATAGCGACAACAAGCTACACGAAACGCCCGAAATAGTTATGGAACGATCTCTATCTAATATCGTTCATAGTCGGTGGTGGAAGGCGGCAAGAGTGGAAGGGGGCGCCCCCGCGAGTTCGACGAGGACCAGGTCCTCGACGCGGCAATCGACGTGTTCTGCTCGAACGGCTTCACGGCCGCCTCGCTCAGCGAGCTGACCAAAGCTACTGGGTTGTCGGTCAGCAGTCTCTACAAGGCATTCGGCGACAAGGACGGCGTGTTCCAACGCGCTCTCAACCGATATGCATCGCTCGGTGACCGGGCGATTGCCGACGCTACCGCGACCATTGGTTCGGCACGCGACAAGCTCGCCGCGATCGTCACGGTCTACGCCGGCTGGAGCCTGGGAATTTCGGGGAAGCGAGGGTGCCTGGTCGTCGCGGGCTTGGCCGAGCTCGAACTGCTCGGACAGGCATCGGCTCGGCGCCTGCAGGACATTCTTGTCCATCGCCGAGCCATACTTTGCGACCTGATCGAAGAAGGTCAGCGCGACGGCTCGATTGTATCCCGAGAACCGCCGGCGGTTCTCGCCGACCTCTTGCTGACGATCATGCAGGGAATGCGTGTCGTCGGGAAAGGCGGCCTTTTCCCGGCCGATCCAGGACCGCTGATCATATTGGTGATGCGCGCCCTCGATTGACCCCTCTTTATACGGAGCAAACGAATGCAGTTTGGTGCCCTAATCCGCATGTTCACGGGGGCTCTGCTCCTGGGGCTCACCTATCCGGTTTCGGCATCTGGCGGCGCTCACGGCGCGCCACGGCAGGCTATTCCGACCGCAGCCGCGGCAAGCCAACACGTTGTCCGCGTCGGCATGGTCAATCTTCACTACAGCGAGATCGGCAAAGGCGATCCCGTGCTGCTGCTGCCGGGCTGGCCCGAAGACGGCTACGCATGGCGCGAAGTGGCGCCGCGGTTGGCCGCGACTGGACGGAGGGTCATTGTCCTCGACCCGCGCGGCTTCGGAGACAGCGACAAACCGCGCGACGGCTACGACCTCGATACTGTCGCCGCGGATGTTCACGCGTTCCTCGCGGCTACAGGGCTAACCCGTCGTGGCGGGATCGACATCGTCACCCATGACCTCGGCGGCTGGATCGGCTACGCGCTCGCGTCCGCTTATCCACAGGACGTGCGACGGCTCGTGCTGAGCGAGGTCACGATCCCGCGTCCTGATCAGCCTCGGCCGGTGCCGGACGACAGCGCCAACATCAAGACGTGGCACTTCGCCTTCAACCGCCTCCCCGGCCTGCCCGAGACGCTCGTCGCGGGGCACGAACGGGCCTTCCTGGACTGGTTGTTCGACGACAAGGCGAGGCGACCGGCGGCAATCGATCTGGAGGCACGCGCCGAGTATGAGCGCGTCTTCGCCGCCGGCGGCGGCGCTCATGCCGGCTTCGAATATTATCGGAACCTGTTCTCGACCGGCGGCCTCCAGCGTATGAAGGAGCGGCTATCGAGCCCGCTCCCTATGCCCGTGCTCGCGATCGGCGCGGACGGCGGCGTCGGCTCGCTCCTCACCGAGAGCATGCGCGGCGCAGCCACGGACCTCCACGGCATCGTGCTGCAGAATTGCGGACACTATCTCCCCGAGGAGTGCCCCACAGAGTTCGCGGAGGCTGTAGGCAGCTTCTGGGCAGAAACCGCGACGGCGCGCCCCTGAGGTGCGGGCCGTCATTCTGCTCGCGCCGGTCGACGGCGCGATGCTCGGTGGGCGTCGGACACCAATTGATATCTCGCACGATAAGTCCGCAACCGAGCAGAGTACTGCCGCAGCACACATAAAGTAGGGACGAACTGATGAAGACTCTTGTTTCACCACTCCAAATTGCGGTTATCGGTGCCGGTAATATCGGGAGCACCTTCGCCTTCCACTTGGCCCGCACCGGAGGTCACCAGATTACCGTCGTCGCGCGTCCGGGCTCTCCCCGCCTGGCCCAATTGCAGCGGGATGGAGCAATCGTTGACGATAAGGGCGACCGAGCGCATGTCCATGTGGTCGATGCGCTAGATGAGACGACGCCGTACGATCTCGTGATCGTGACCGTCCTGACGCATCAGGTCGACGCGGTGTTGCCCGCACTCGGGCGCAGCGCAGCTAGAAACATCCAGTTCATGTTCAACACCTTCGACCCCGAACGCCTAAGTGTTGCCGTCGGCGACGAACGGTCCGCCTTCGGAATGCCGTTCGTCCAGGCCACGCTGGACCGTGACGGCAGACTCAAGGCCCGCATCGGTGCGGGCGGGCAGAAGACACTCATAAGTGATCAGCGCTGGGTAGACGTGTTCAACGCTGCAGGTCTGCCCGCCGTCCGCGAGCGTGAGATGCCGCTCTGGCTGCGCTGCCACGTTCCGCTTTGCGTGGCGTTCGAGAGCGTGTCAGTGGCGGGTGTGCGGCGCGGCGGTGGCGCCTATCGAGTACGAGGACCGGCGTTTGCGCCATTGGGTTCAGCGCCCGCACCTTGATCGCCAGCGGATCGTCCGACACCTTCAGGTCAACCTCGATGGCCTCATACTCGACCCCTGCTTCCTCGAGCGCGACGTGGTTCGACGTCGAACAGGCGCCGCGGTGGTAATAGAGCGTGATCATACCGTACTCTCAGACCAGTGTTGACCGAAGAGCGAAGGACACATCCATGTAGGAACTGCTTCCTTCGCTCTTCGCGGGGCGAGTTCAGATGGCCGAGGTGCCGCCGTCGACGGACAGTTCCACCCCATTCACGTAAGTGGAGTCGTCCGAGGCGAGGAATAGCGCCACCGTTGCGATCTCTTCGGGCCGGCCCATCTTCCCACGCGGAATCAGGGACTCGAACTGCTTCTTCGTCTCCGCGTCGAACATCTGGTCCTGGATCGGCGTTTCGATCTGTCCAGGGCTCAATACGTTGACCCTGATCTTCCTGTCCTTCAGTTCGTTCAGCCAGCCGCGGGCGAAGGCCCGCAGCGCCGCCTTGCTTCCCGCGTACACCGTGTAGTCAGGCCAGCCTTTGACCGAGGCAATCGATCCGGTCATGAAGATTGAGCCGCCGTCGTTGAACAGGGGCAACGCCTTCTGGACCGTGAACAGCGTACCACGCGTGTTCAGGCCAAACGTCGTGTCGAAGTTCTTTTCGCTGATCCCGCCGAGCTTCTGAGCGTCACCGCCCACCCCGGCGCTCGCGAACAGCACGTCGATGCTGCCCTTCTCCCGCTTTACCGTCTCGTAAAGGCGATCCAGATCGTCGAGGTTGGCGGCGTCGCCCTGCACTCCGGTCACGTTCCGGCCAATCGATGCCACGGCCTCGTCCAGGGCATCCTACCTCCGCCCCGTGATGAACACGTAGGCGCCTTCCTCCACGAACAGCTTGGCGGTCGCCAGCGCCATGCCGCTCGACCCACCCGTGATAACCGCGACCTTACCTTCAAGCTTTCCCATTACTGCTCCTTTCGAGGTTAGCTGCGACAATCGCGCTCCATTAAGCAACAGCACGCAACCGCGACGCGCTACGCTGCTGTGATCGACCGGACGCTGCCGAATGCCTTCGGCGTGCAAACCCGTGGCTCTGTCTTTCAGCGCTCAAGCATCATATACCGTAGCGGTGATCCGGATATGCGGATCACCGCTACGTTTGTCAAGAGAAGCGCTATGCGAGCCGACGCCAGGAAAAATCACGCCCATCTGCTCGCAGTTGCACGTGCGGTCATAACGGAGCACGGTGCCGAAGCGTCGCTACGCGATATTGCTCGCAGAGCTGATGTCGGGTTAGCCACGCTGTACCGTCATTTCCCAACCAGAGAGGCGTTGCTCGAAGTTTTGCTTCGCGCGGCGGTTGACGAGCTAACATCGAGGGCGGGCGAGCTCGAGCGGTCGAGATCGCCGGATGAAGCTCTCATGTCCTGGTTTCGCGAGGGTGTGGCGTTCACAAAAAGCTATAGCGGCGTGGTAAATCTGATGGCCGCCGCTCTCGCGGACACGGACTCCGCTCTTCATGCTTCGTGCATGACCTTGCGTTCTGCAGGTGCGCGACTTCTGCTTCGCGCTCAGGGGGCGAAAATGGCCCGAGCCGATATCGATGGAGTCGACCTGTTCGCTTTGATTGGAGCGCTCGGCTGGCTTGGCGATCAACCGTCGTTTGCCCCGCGCGTCGATCATCTGTTCGAAATTATAGCCGGCGCGATCCTGGCGAGCGGGTCGAGTCGTAAAGCGAAAATGGGCAGGAGCGGCGTGCCAAGCTTTCCGATCCAACGTCCTCACGCCACCGGCGATCCCGATGACGCTTAGCAGGCGCACGTTGCCCGAACTGCTTCGACGGCCGTTACGAGCATGAACTTGCTACAGGCAAGCTCACTAGCACCGAGCTACAGTACTCCTTTACAACTCGTACGCTGTGCGGAAATTTGCATAGCGTCGTCCTCGAGAAGATCGTGTTCGACCACTACGATACCTTCGTCCGGGCAAGCCGTAGTCACGTTCCGCTAAACTTTGGCCCGAAGGGGCGCGCAACCAGCTCTTCGGGATTAAAACCGGTCGACCCTCGGTGACCTCCAGTTCGAGTCGTCGAGTCTCGCCGCGCGAAGTGCGGAACGGCGCACCTTGCCGGCGTCGTCGCGCAGCGGCTCGTCGGTCGCTTCGAAAGAGCGCGGGATCTTGTAGCGGGCCAGCCTTGTTGTGAGCCATTCGGCCAAGGTCGCGAGCGGTTGTTCGGAATCGATGCCGGCAGTAAGTCGCACGACGGCGTGCACGCGTGCTCCAAGGTCGTCATCGGGCAGGCCGATCACGACGGCCCCGTCGACGTCGGGATGCTCCGTCAGCGCGGCTTCAACTTCGGCGGGGTAGATGTTGGCTCCGCCCGACAGAATCATGTCGGTGCGGCGATCGGCCAGAAAGACGTACCCGTCGGCATCCACCCAGCCAAAATCGCCCAGCGAGTCCCAGCCTTCGGCATCCTCGCGCGCAACAGCTCCGAGATAGTGATAGGTCGATCGCGTGCCGCCCGCGGGCATGAAATACAGCTCGCCCAATTCACCAGGAGCGAGTGGCGCTCCGTCCTCATCCTGCGCACGGATCTGAGCGCCGCTTGTTGGGCGCCCGACCGAGCCGGGCTTTCGAAGCCACTCTTCGCCCGAGAGGATGGTCGAACCGGTGTTCTCGGTGCCTCCGTAGAGTTCCCAGATGCGCGAGGGTCCGAGCCAGTCGATCCAGACCCGCTTCAGCCAGGGCGGCATGGGCGCAGCCATGTGCCAGACCCGCTCCAGCGACGACAGGTCGTAGCTTGCCCGCACCTCGTCCGGCAGACGCCAGATGCGGTGCATCATCGTCGGTACGAAGGTCACAAACTGCACCCGATGAACGTCGATGAGGCGGAGCGCTTCGAGAGCGTCGAAGCGGCGCATGCCGACCACCGTGGAGCCACGCAGCAGGGCCATGATGCTCATAGTAAAGGGCGCGTTGTGGTAGAGCGGCCCCGGGTTCAGAATTACTCCGTTCTTGGGAATGCCAAGCACCGGGGTGTCGGGGGCGAACGCGGCTGGGCGATGGTCGATGATCACCTTCGGAGTCCCGGTGCTTCCGCCGGACGGCATGGCCTTCCAGTGTCGCGCGATCTTGACGACAGCGGCGGCGTCGGAGGCGCCGTCCGCGAACGAGGGGTCCACCCCGCCGATCGCGGCCGCGAGGTCAGGGTCGGCGCAGATCGCGAGCTTCGGGCGGACAACGCTGAGCAGCGCCCGCATCTCCGAGGCCGGCGTCTTGGACGGCGTCATGTTGGGCGTCGCGCCGACTTTCCACACGCCGAAGGCGGCGGCGACGACCTGATTGCCGTTCGGCATCGAGAGCGTCACGACATCGTCCTGACCGACGCCCCGCGCCGTAAGGGCGTTGGCAAAGCGGTTGGCGGCGGCGTCGAGCGCCCGCCAGTCCATCGCGTCGTCGTCGTGCACGACGGCTGTGCGGCCGCCTTGCAGGCCGGCGTAGTGGGTCGGGATGGAGCCGAGCGGGATCACGCGAGCCTGATCCCGATCTTGCCGAAGTGCTGGCCGGCCGAGAGATGGGCCAAGGCTTCGGGGAAGGATTCCAGACCGTCGAAGACACGGTCGATGACGGGGCGCAGCCGCGTTCGCGCGATCGCCTTGTTCATATCTTCGAACACCAGCCGCGAGCCGACGGCGACACCCTGCATGCGGACCGCGCGCATGAAGGTGGTGACGACGTTGAAGTCGGGAGCGACGTTGCCGGTCACCGAACCGACGAGCATGACATCGCCGCCCCTTTTAACCGCCCGCATCGACTGCGACAGCGTTAGGGCGCCGCCGAGCTCGATCACCCGGTCCGCGCCCGGCTCGCCGAACATGTGCTTGGCGGTCTCGCCCCAGCGCAGGTCGGTCGCGTAGTCGATCAGATGCTCGGCCCCCATCGCCCGGGCGCGCTCCAGCTTGGCCGGGTCCTTCGACGTGATCGCGACCTCCGCGCCGCCCGCGACCGCGAACTGAAGGGCGAACAGCGCCACACCGCCCGTGCCGAGCACCAGCACCTTGTCGCCCGGCTTGGTATGGGCCAGCCCATAGAGCGCGTTCCAGGCCGTGACGCCGGCGCAGGGCAGACAGGCCGCCTCCACGTCGTCCAGGTGCTCGGGCACGCCGACCAAGTCCCGCTCGTTGAACAACACGTGCTCGGCCAGTACGCCCTGCTGCGGCCCGCCGCGTGGTCCGCCCGTGTCCACGGGCTCCCCCGAGACCCAGCCGGGCACATGGATCGGCATCACCCGGTCGCCGGCCTTGAACCGTCGGACGCCCGGTCCAGAAGCGATCACCTCGCCGACCCCGTCCGAAACGGGCACGAGCGGGAGCCGCATCTTCGGATTGTAGCGTCCCTCCACCACCAGCCAGTCGCGGAAGTTCAAGGACACCGCCCGCATCCGGGCCACGACCTGCCCGGGCCCAGGATCCGGAACCTTTCGATCGACGATGGAGAGCCCGCCCATGCCCCACGACGCGATCTCGAACGCCTTGCTCATGCCAGGTTTCCTCATGTGTTCAGCTGGATCACGTCACCAGCACGGCCTTGCCGACCACCTCTCCGCGGTCCAGGGCCGCAAGCGCGTCCGCCACCCGTGACAGTGGCAACTGAAGTCCGACCACAGGTTTCAGGTCGGACTCGCCCGCCAACGCCAACAACGCGGTCAAGCTGGTCCTGGCGGCGTCCGGGTTGCGACGGGCGTGCTCGCCCGCGCGCACGCCCAACACGCTATAGCCGGCCAGCAGAAGCTGATTGAACGCGAGCGTCGGGATCTCTCCGGACGCGAACCCGACGATGAGGTAGCGGCCGCCCCACGTAAGGCAGCCGGCAGCCTCCCTCGCGAGTGAGCCGCCGACCGGATCAAGAACGACGTCCACCGTGCGCTTGCCGCAAGCCGCTTCCACACTCGCGCGGAGCGGGCCTGCGATCAGGTCGACGAGGGATGACGCGCCGGCCCGCCCTGCCGCGTCCAGACGAGCGTTGCTGCGGGCTGCCGCGACCACCTCCGCACCGAGCGCACGGCCCAGCTGCACCGCTGCCAAGCCGACGCCGCCCCCCGCGCCGAGCACCAGCAGTCGCTCTCCAGCCTTCAGAACGGCGCGGTCCACCAGTGCATGCCAAGCCGTTAAGCCGGCGACGTAGAAGGCCGCGGCCTCGGGCGCGCTGAAGCCGTTGGGCCACGGCTTGATCGCTGAGCCGGGCACCGTGACCTCCTCGGCGAACCCGCCAAGGCGCGTAGACGCGCAGACCTGATCGCCGAGGGCTGCGCGCGACTCCGGCCCCACCTCGATCACCTCTCCGGCGACCTCCATGCCAGGCGTGAACGGCGGCTCGGGCCGCAGCTGGTATGCGCCTCGGGTCATCAGCAGGTCGGGGAAGTTGACCCCGGCGGCGGCAACGCGAAGACGCAGATCACCGGGCCGCAGCGGCGTTCGTTCAACGCGCAGGACCTCGACGGCGCCAGGGCCGTCTAGGGCGGTGCAGACCGCGGCGGCAAAGTCGGCCATTCAGGTCGTGCCCAGCACTGACCGGAGCGCGCGGACGACGTCGAACGCCGCCTCGACCTGCGGGAAATGACCTAGCCCAGGAAGGCCGACACGGCTGGCTTTGGGCAGGTCGGTCGCTACCCGACCCAGTACTTGCGCGCCCGAGATCGGGTCAGCCAAGCCATAGATGAAGCTGAGGCGGGCGGACGTCGCGTGCAGGGCGTCCTCCCACGCCGCGCCGTGGGCCGTGCGCTCGGCCATGTAGATCAGCTGCTGAGGCCATAGAAGCTGGCCGTCCTGCAACGTGATCGCCTCCCAGAGCTCGTCGGCACGCGCTTCGGACAAGGGATGGCCGGGGAAGAGCGGCGCCAGGGAGGCTTCCAGCGTCGACCGGGACAGCTGGGCCGCGATGGCCGGTCCGTGGAGCGGGTCGGCAAGCGCCAGCTGCGCGGGCGTCGGGCGGTAGAGATCGGCGTACACCGACGAGTTGATGAAGACGGCATGATCGACGGTCAGCCTCGACGATTTATTGGCGCTTAGCTGCAGAAGCTGCTGGAGGAGAATGCCGCCGAGATCGTGACCGACGACGGTCGCCGAGCGGACCCCCAGCTTTTCGAGGATCGCCAGCGCGCGATGCGTCTGCACCATCGACGAATAATCGGCGTCGCTGGGTTTGTCGGACGCGCCGTAACCCAGATAGTCGAAAGTCACGCAGCGGAAGTCGCGAGAGAGATCGGCGATAACCTCGGCCCAGTCATGCGACGAGGTTGGAAATCCGTGGAGAAAGACGAGCGTCGGGCCGTCGCCTTGTACATGGGTGGAAATGCGATGAGCGTCCAAGTCCAAGATAGCCCCCCGTGTCCACCACTCGGCGAGCGTAGTCATAGCTGCGCAACTGCGGCGCGCGCTGACCGAGAGCGACCGACGCAGTTCCAACTCTTTTGCATACGACACCACATTTCGATACAGGACCGTATGCTGAGACAGGTGTGGTAAGCTGTCAAGCGCTGTGCTGGGGAGGGGAGATCAATTATGGAACGACGGCTGACCCGCGAAGAGAGCCGAGCGCGAACGCGATCGCTTTTGCGCAAGTCGGCGGCGTCCTGCTTCGCGCAGTCCGGCTTCGAAGGCGCATCGGTCGACCAGATTGCCGAAGGCGCCGGTTTCTCGCGCGGTGCGTTCTACTCGAACTACCCCGACAAGGAGGCCATCTTCCTGGACTTGCTAAAGTGGCACCTCGACCGTGACATCGAGGGCTTTGCCCAAATCTCAGCGGACAGCGGTACGCTGGACGAACTCGCGTCCAGTATAGCCGCCAGCTATCGCGAGCTGGGCTCCAACCCCGACTATTGCCTGCTGGCCTCCGAGTTCCAGCTTTATGCGTCCCGGACCGGAAAAGGAGACCAGGCATTTGCTGAAACATTTTCAACATACCGGGAGCGTCTCACGGCGCTTCTGGAACAGGCGTTCTCGACATTCGACTTTCAAGGCGACATGACGCCTGCGGAGTTGGCGCGCACGCTCATTGGCCTGCATCATGGCCTTGCTCTTGAGCGGGCGGCGTCGGCGGGCAGCCTATCGCATGAGGTCACCGGTCGGGCCGTCCGCGCGCTGCTTTTCGGTGCGGCTGCGCCTCGGCTTGCAGAGCGAGAGCCAGTGGAGCGCAAGAGCGGTGCCCGGCGAAGTCGGCAGTGACGCCGAGCGCGAAGTAGCGGTCGACGCTTTCATGAACGATCGGGTTTGGGGCAACCGACAGGATGCGACCTGTGACCTACGCCGTCGGAGGGCAGCGGCTTAGCATCCTGCTTCGTTCACATGCGCCACTAACGCCGGTCGTTGGGCAACTCAGATATGGTGCGGGTGGCCGGAGTCGAACCGGCACTCCTTGCGGAACCGGATTTTGAATACGGTCTGTCTTCCTTCCAAGTCGTTGTTTTCGTTGACGGGCTCAGACGCGTGAGAGGGTCACCGCCGCACGATCTACCATCGCATCAGCGCTGAAGAAGGTTCGATAGTGAAGGCAGGTGCCCAGCTAAACGCGCCGGACTCAAAAAGGGGTTTGTCTAGGAGCCACAAAGGAGCCAGCCGAACAGGACATTCCCGGGGCAAGCCGTCGCGCTTTAAACTTTTTTCCGCAGCCGATCGTACTCAGGCGAGGATCTGCCTAGTCGAGCGTAACGTCAGTCTTCGAGTGACATGGAGAGCCCTTTTTCGCACTCGATGCATCGTCTACGTCTACGTGCGTCAAGATGACGATGAGGGTTCGGCCATGACGGAGCGGAAGTATGTGACGGCCGAGGAGGTCTCGGAGCGCTACCGCGGAGAGATTAGCGTGGGCACGCTGCGGAACTGGCGATCAGCCCGAGTTGGCCCCGGCTTCGTAAAGATCGGCAAGGCCGTTCTGTATCCTGTTGACCAGCTCGACGCGTGGGATGAAAAGAACCTTGTGACGTGCCGTGCTTCGCATAGCTTACTCACCACCGATAGGGATCAGGCGTGATCATCCCGAGCAAGCACCGGTTGCCGATCCCAAACACCGCACTCAGTGACATAGCGCCAAAGCCAAAATCCCAATTTTCTCAGAGGATTAGCTAAGGCGAGCTGGCTCATCCACAACCATCCCAGCGGCGATCCCAGCCCGTCGCGGGAAGACGTGGAAATGACCCGGCTGATCGGGCATGCCGCGAGCACCTTATCCGTCATCCTGCATGACCATGTCATCATCGGTAACGGACGCTGGTTCAGCTTCCGGCGGGAAGGAATGCTTTAGCGCCCTACGCCATACGCTCCACGATCTCCCACCCGCCGTCCCAGATCAGCTTTACCGACACATACAACACCACGGCCAGCCCAACCCAGGCGATCCAGCGATAGCTTTCCAGCAACCCGGCGATGATCCGGGCCGCGACGCCCATCAGCACGACCGACACCGTCAGCCCTACCACCAGCACCCACGGGTGTTCCAGCGACGCTCCGGCGACGGCCAGCACGTTGTCCAGGCTCATGGACAGGTCAGCCAGCACGATCTGCAGCATCGCCTGGCGCATCGTCTTGACCGGCATGGCGCCGGCCGCCTCGTGCCGGGCCGCTTCGGCACGGCGCAGCTCGCGATACATGCGCCAGCACACCCATAGCAGCAGCAGCCCGCCCGCGAACAGCAGCCCGACGATGGCCAGCAACTGCACCGTCACCAGCGCGAAGCCAATCCGCAGGACGGTGGCGGCGCCGATGCCGAACAGGATGGCGCGCGTTTTCTGCGCCTCCGGAAGCCCGGCCACCGCCATGCCCACCACGACCGCATTGTCCCCGGCCAGCACCAGGTCAATCAGCAGCACCTGACCCAGGGCGATGAGTTCAGGGAGGAAGTGTTCCAGGGCGCGGGTCCTATCTGCTTGTCTCCGGCGGGGCGCAGGCTTAGAGCCTGTCCCGGTAGGAGACGGTTGAGGGCCAGCGAAGGATTTTTTGTGCTGGGCAGGAGATGCCGCCGACGCGATGCCTTCGCATCGCGGCAAGGCTTCAACGCACCCGGCACGGAAAGGCACCGCTGGACCTATCCGTATCCTACCGGGACAGGCTTTCAACCCCCGCAGGCACCCACAAACCACGAGGCCCCTGATGGTTCCGCGCTACAGCCGCCCTGCCATGACCGCGATCTGGGCGCCCGAGAACCGCCTCCGCATCTGGTTCGAGATCGAGGCCCTGGCCTGCGAGGGCATGGCCGCCATCGGCGCAATCCCCGAACAGGCCGCCCGCACCATACGCGAGCGGGGCGGCGCCAAGGTCGCCCACATCAGCCAGGCCGACCTGGACCGCATTGACGCCATCGAGGCCGAGACCCGGCACGATGTGATCGCCTTCCTGACCTGGCTGGCCGAGGGCGTGGGACCGGACAGCCGTTTCGTCCACCAGGGCCTGACCAGCAGCGACGTGCTGGACACTTGCCTGTCGGTGCAGATGACCCAGGCCGCCGACCTTCTGCTACAGGACCTGGACTTGGTGCTGGCCGCGCTCAAGCGCCGGGCGATGGAGTTCAAGTATACCCCCACAATCGGCCGCAGCCATGGCATCCATGCGGAGCCGACCAGCTTTGGCCTCAAGCTGGCGGGGCACTACGCGGAGTTCGCCCGCAACCGCGCCCGGCTGGTGCAGGCGCGGGCGGAGGTGGCGGTCTGCGCCATCAGCGGCGCCGTCGGAACCTATGCCCACGTGGACCCGCGGGTGGAGGAATACGTGGCGGCCCATCTCGGCCTGCAGACTGAGGCGGTGTCCACCCAGGTGATCCCAAGGGACCGTCACGCCGCCTTTTTTTGCACGCTCGGCGTCGTCGCCTGCGCCATCGAGCGCCTGGCGACCGAGGTCCGCCACCTGCAGCGCAGCGAGGTCCGCGAGGCCGAGGAGTTCTTCCACCCGGGCCAGAAGGGCAGCAGCGCTATGCCGCACAAGCGCAACCCGGTGCTGAGCGAAAACCTGACCGGCCTCGCCCGCATCGTCCGCAGCGCGGTGACGCCGGCGCTGGAGAACGTGGCGCTGTGGCACGAGCGGGACATCAGCCACTCCAGCGTCGAGCGCGCGATTGCCCCTGATGCGACGGTGACGCTCGACTTCGCCCTCGTGCGCCTGGCCGGCATGATGGAGAAGCTGACGGTGTATCCCGCGCAAATGGCGGCGAACCTGGACGCCCTGGGCGGCGTGGTTCACAGCGGCGAGGTGCTGCTGGCCCTGACCCGCGCCGGCATCCTGCGGGAGGATGCCTACCGGATCGTGCAGCGCGGCGCGATGGACACCTGGACCGGCCTTGGCAAGCCCGGCGCGCGGACCTTCCGGCAGGTGCTGGAGGCCGATCCGGAGGTGGCCGGCCGCGTGGCGCCGGCAGAGCTTGACCGCGCCATGTCGTCCGACATGCACCTGGCGCATGTGGATCACGTATTCGCGCGCGTGTTCGGACGCCAAGATTCCGACATCAAAGCGGCCTGAAACCGCCCAGGTCGTTGCGTAGTTACATCATGGATCAGAAGGAGGTCCGTGACATGCGAAATTTCATATTCACCCTGGCAGTCCTCGCTGGGGGCGCCGCTGCAGCGACTGGTGCGAGCGCGGCTCCCCACGTCATCCCCCTCGCTGCTGCGCCGGGAGCCGACAGCGCTGCACTGGTGCAGCCCGTGCAGTACTACCCGGACTGGCGTTACCGCGAAGCGCGCCGGCACGAGGCCTATGAGCGGTTCCGCCGCCACGAGGCCCGGCGGGAGTGGCACCGGGAGCACGGCTACGGCCCGCGCTACGGCTACGGTTACGGGTCCCGCTACTAGAGGCGCCGGTTGACACGGCGGCACACGGCGGCACACCTGCCGCCGTGTGCACCGTCGTCCTGAGCCTGCGCCCCGGCCATCCGTGGCCTGTCCTGCTTGCCGCGAACCGGGACGAACGGGTGGATCGTCCATGGGACGCGCCCGCAGCGCATTGGCCGGGACGGCCCGGCGTGGTGGCCGGGCGGGACCGGCTGGGGGGCGGCACCTGGATGGCGATGAGGGGCGGAGTCGTCGCCGCGGTGCTGAACCGTCCCGGCAGCCTCGGCCCGGCGCCGGGCAAGCTGAGCCGGGGCGACTTGCCGTTGCAGGCCGTCGGGCATCCCTGCGCCGCCAAGGCTGCGGCGGCGCTGGCCACGCTTGAGGCCGGAGCCTATCGCAGCTTTAACATGGTCGTTGCCGACCGCACCGGCGCCTGGTTCGTGCGCGGGCTGGGCGCCGGTTACCCCGACGTATGGGCGCTGGAACCCGGCATCCACATCGTCACCGCCCATGACCCTGACGACCCGGCCAGTCCCCGCGGGGTGGCCCACCTGCCCCGCTTCCGGGATGCGGCCGCGCCGGACCCGGCCCGCGGCGAATGGAGCGCCTGGACCGCGCTGCTAGCCGACCCGAGCGGCGGCGAGACCGCGATCAACGTGCCGGAGCGCGACGGTTTCGGCACGGTATGCAGCTCGCTGGTCGCGCTATCGGATCGTGGGGCGCCGGTATGGCTGTTCGCCGCGGGACCGCCGGACATGGCGCCATTCCGCCCGGTTCCGCTCCCCTGCTGGTCCGCCGCCATGCCGTGACAACCCGGCGGGCGTGGCAAGGCAGCGCCCTGCCTGCTATAGCGTCGGCGCGCGCCGCCCGTCCGGGCGGCCCCAAGATAGGAATTCCCGCAATGGCACGCCGCCGACAACTTTACGAAGGCAAGGCCAAGGTGCTGTTCGAGGGTCCTGAACCCGGCACGCTTGTGCAGTATTTCAAGGACGACGCCACTGCCGGCAACGGCACCAAGAAGGGCACGATCACCGGCAAGGGCGTGCTGAACAACCGCATCAGCGAATACCTGATGATGCGCCTGTCCGACATCGGCGTTCCCACCCACTTCGTCCGCCGCCTGAACATGCGCGAGCAGCTGATCCGCGAGGTCGAGATCATCCCGCTGGAGGTGGTGGTCCGCAACGTCGCCGCCGGCAGCCTGTCGGTGCGCCTGGGCATCCCCGAAGGCACGCGCCTGCCGCGCTCCATCATCGAGTACTACTACAAGAACGACGGCCTGAACGACCCGATGGTTGCCGAGGAGCACATCACCGCCTTCGGCTGGGCCAGCACGCAGGACATGGACGACATCGTCAGCCTGACGCTGCGGGTGAACGACTTCCTGTCCGGCCTGTTCCTGGGCGTCGGCATCACGCTGGTGGACTTCAAGCTGGAGTTCGGCCGGCTGTGGGAGGAGGACGACATGCGTATCGTCCTCGCCGACGAGATCAGCCCGGACAACTGCCGGCTGTGGGACAGCAAGACCAACGAGAAGATGGACAAGGACCGGTTCCGCCGCGACCTGGGCAAGGTGGAGGAAGCCTACCAGGAGGTCGCCCGCCGCCTGGGCATCCTGCCTGAGGCGGGGAACAACGACATGAAGGGGCCGGAGGCGATGCAGTGAGGACGACGGCCTTTCTGGCCCTGCCCGCACCATTCAACTTGTCATTGCGAGCCGCTTGCGGCGTGGCAATCCAGGGGCCGCCAGAACAGGCCGCTGCGCTGGCGGCCCCTGGATTGCCGCGTCGCTGTGCTCCTGGCAATGACGGAGGCTGTAACGCGGCTGCCGCGGGAACGGAGAGGCATCCATGAAGGCCACCGTCACTGTCATGCTCAAGGATGGCGTGCTGGACCCGCAGGGCAAGGCCATCGGCCACGCGCTGCACTCTCTGGGATTCAACGGCGTGGGCGAGGTGCGTGCCGGCAAGGTGATCGAACTCGATTTGGACGCAACCGACCCAGCTGCTGCCAAGTTGGAAGCGGAGGCAATTGCCCGTCGCCTCCTGGCCAACACCGTAATCGAACGCTTCCATGTGGAGATCACGCCATGAAAACCCTGTTGCTCGCCTCCGCCGCCCTGCTTGCCATTGCGTCCCATGCCGAGGCCGCCCGCTTTTCCGCCGTCAATGGCACCAAGCTTGCGCAGATTTGCACCAGCCGTGACCCCAAAATGTCCAATAGCTGCACCGCTTACATCGAGGGCGTCAGCGACTCCATGAGCCTGTATCAGGAGCTGCGTCCGCAGGATGGCAGCCGGGGCGGCACCCTGCCGGCCTATGTATGCGTGCCGGAGCAGGTGACGGGCACGCAACTGCGCGACACGGTGGTGACCTGGATACGGCAGCACTCTGAGGCAGGCAGCCGGCCGGCATCCGGCGTGGTGGCGGACGCGTTCCGCGAACGGTTCGCCTGCCAATAGGCCGCTGCTGATGAAGGCCGGTATCGTCGTGTTCCCGGGTACTAACCGGGAGCGTGACATAGCCATAGCGCTGCATCGTGCTGCCGGGCAGCACCCGCGCATGGTATGGCACGACGACACCGACCTGACTGGGCTGGACCTCGTGGTCCTGCCCGGCGGCTTCAGCTACGGCGACTACCTGCGCTGCGGCGCGATGGCGGCTCGGTCGCCGGTAATGGGTGCCGTGCGGGACTTCGCCGGGCGCGGCGGCCATGTGCTTGGGGTTTGCAACGGCTTCCAAGTGCTGACGGAGGCCGGGTTGCTGCCCGGGGCGCTGTTGCGAAATGCTGGGCTGCGTTTCCTGTCGCAGGACTGCCACCTGCGGGTGGAGCAGGCGGACATGCCCTGGACCCGGCACTACGCCCGGGGCCAGGTGTTCCGTGCGCCGATGGCACATGGCGACGGCAACTACTTTGCGGACGACGCGACCCTGGACCAGCTTGAAGGCGATGGCCTGGTGCTGTTCCGCTATGTGACGCCAGAGGGCGAGGCGACTGTCGCAGCGAACGCCAACGGCTCCGCCCGCAGCATCGCCGGGATCATGAGCGCGGACGGCCGGGTGATGGGCCTGATGCCACACCCCGAGGACCTGGTGGACCCGCTGATGGGTGGGACGGACGGGATGCCGCTTTTTGCAGGGCTGGCGGAAGCGTTTGCACAATGAGCGTAGTTGTTGTGGCGTTTGGGTTGCAGCCTCGCATTATCATGGACAGAGCCTTACGAAAGATGAAGTTGGCCGACCTATACCAACCGCCAAAAGTTCTGATCTGCGCCGCACTGCCAGCAGCCGTCATACGAGGCGCGTAGCGCCGCGGCAATCCAGGGCAGTTCGCACAGTCCTTGCCGGCCCTGGATTGCCGCGCCGCAAAGGCGGCTCGCAATGACAAGAAACGTCACGGGTCAGAATCCTCGGCGGCTGGTATTATATTGATGCAGGCGTTCATCGCTATACCTGCGAGCAGCCATCAACTGCAGTCGTTCACGATGGAGCACGATCTGTGGGGAAGCGCGGTTCGACTTCTGCTAGAGCATGTTTGGTGCAAGTGGAGACACCAAACACGCTCTAGCCTTTGTTTTAGCGAGCCTTTATCCGGCCCAAACGAAGCCGTTTGATCCGGACATGCTCTAGGCGGCCGGGGAGGATCGCCGAATCTCGGGTCGGAGTTCGACAGGATCGTAATGGGTCTCCAAGGGGCGCGCAGCATCCGGGCGCTCGACATGCTGGATTGCCCGGCGCCGACGCAATGTATCTCGACGACGAAAAAACTGGATGGCGCTACTCTGCGGGCGCTTTACGGAAGGTTCCGGTAAAGCGGGACAGCGCCTGTCACACCGCCCGCCGCCCCCGGACCGCCGCCGCCAGCGTCCCGTCATCCAGCACGTCCAGCGCCCCGCCGATCGGCACCCCCTGCCCCACCCGCGTCACCCGTATCCCCGGCGCGGCTTTGGCAATCCGCTCCTGCAGCCAATGCGCGGTCGTCGCACCATCCACAGTGGCGCCCAGGGCCAGGATGACCTCCCCAACCCCGCCCGCATCCAGGCGGTCCAGCAAGGGCCGCAGATTCAGGTCCTCCGGCCCGGTGCCGCCGAGCGCGGACAAGGTGCCGCCCAGCACGGCATATACGCCGCGATGGACACCGGCCCGCTCCAGCGCCCACAGGTCGCCGACGCCCTCGACAACGCAAACCAGGCCGCGGTCGCGGGCCGGGTCGGCGCAGATGCCGCAGGGATCGCGGCTGTCCAGGTTGTCGCAGGTGCTACACGGGCGCACGGCGCGGGCGGCGTCGGAGAGGGCGGCGGCCAGCGGCAGCATGCGCGCCTCCGGCTGCTGCAGCATGCGCAGCGCAGCCCGGCGGGCGCTGCGCGGTCCGAGGCCGGGCAGGCGCGCGAGTAGGCCAATCAGCCGTTCAATTTCAGGTCCGCCCATGTAGGCCTAGTTGGAACAATGTGGCTACCCACTCCCTCTTCCTTTGAGAGAGGGTTGGGGTGAGAGGGCCTTTAAGGGCCGTGCCTGCCGAGAAAGGACCGAAGGCTAGCCGCGTTGACAGTGCCCCGCTCCGCAGCCAAGACCCCCTCACCCCAACCCTCTCCCGAAGGAAGAGGGAGCAGGCACCGCCAGCACTCGATGCTAGAATGGCAGCTTCATCCCGCCGGGCAGCTCCAGCCCGCCGGTCGCGGCGGCCATCTCTTCCGCCATGATCGTCTCCACCTTGCGCTTGGCATCGGCGTGGGCGGCGACGATCAGGTCCTGCAGCATCTCGGCCTCTGCCGGGTCCAGCAGCTTGGGGTCCATGGTCAGGCGGCGCAGCTCGCCCTTGCCGGACAGCACCAGCGTCACCATTCCCGCGCCGGACGCGCCTTCGATCTCCATTGCCTCCATCCTGGCCTGCATCTCTGCCATCTTGGCCTGCATCTGGCCGGCTTGCTTCATCAGGCCCGCAAGGTTCTTCAACTGTCGTCCTCCATCATTCCAGCTTCTTCGGCATCCAGCGGCGCGAACTCCCGCCCGTCCCCGCCGCCGAGGATCGAAGGCTCGTCGTTCACCAGCCCGTAAGCATCCGCCCGGCTGTCCGTAACCCGGCTGATCCTGGCGCCGGGAAAGGCGTCCAGGATGGCGCGGACCAACGGGTGCTCGGCGGCAGCGCCGCGACGGGCCTGATCGGCAGCCTCGCCCTGATCGTGCAAGGTAGGGTCGCCGGCCTCGCGGGACAACGCGATGGTCCAGCGGGTGCCGGTCGCGTCCAGCAGCAGGGCGGCCAGGCGCGGCGCCAGGTCGCGCGGGGCATCAGGCACGGGCCGCAGCTCGATGACGGGGGGCGCGAAGCGGACGAGGTGAACCTGGTGCAGCAAGGCGCCGTGCAGCAGCGGCTCCCGCCGCTCCGCCACCAGCATCGCCACCTCGCGGAAGCTGGACAGGCGCGGCGGCTGCGGATTTATGGGCGGAGGCGGCGCGGATGGCGCCGGGTCTGGCTGGAAGGCCGGGGCGCCATTGGCAACGGCGCGGACCGTGCTGCCGTCGGTAGATGCCGGGCCGTTGCCGACGGCGGCGCGGACCGTGCCGCCGTCGAATGGCGGCGGCGCGCCACCGGCGGGGCGCGGTGCGGACGGGGCCGCGCCGGCCTCGGTCAGGCGGCGCACCAGGTCGCCGGGCGTCGGCAGGTCGGCGGCGTAGCATAGGCGGATCAGCACCATTTCGGCCGCAGCCCGGCGGTCCGGCGCCTGCTCCACCTCCTGCATGCCCTTCAGCAGCATCTGCCAGGCACGGCCCAGCAGGGGCATGGACAAGCGGTCGGCCAGGGCCGCGCCGCGGGTGCGCTCGGCCTCCGGCAGCTCCCCGCCGTCGCGCAGCGCCGGCACGGTGCGGAGCCGGGTCAGGGTATGAGTCAGGTCCAACAGGTCGCCCAACATCAGGCCGAGGTCTGCGCCGCGCTCATGCGCCCGGTCGGTGATCGCCAGCGCCGCGGCGGGCTGCCCGGCCATCACCGCCTCCATCAGGTCGAACACGGCGGAGCGGTCGGCCAGGCCCAGCATGTCGGACACAGCGGCGGCTGTGATCGGCCCCTCCCCGCCTGCACCCTGGGCAATGGCCTGGTCCAGCAAGGACAACCCATCGCGCGCCGACCCGTCCGCCGCGCGGGCAATCAGGTCTAGTGCGCCGGGTTCCACCACCACGCCTTCTTTTTCGGAGAAGCCGCCAAATAAGCCAGCTAATTCCGCCACAGAAATCCGACGCAGGTCGAAGCGCTGGCAGCGGGAAAGCACGGTGACCGGCACCTTGCGGATTTCCGTCGTCGCGAAGATGAACTTCACGTGCGGCGGCGGCTCCTCCAGCGTCTTCAGCAGTGCGTTGAAGGCGTTGCGGGACAGCATATGGACTTCGTCAATAATGAAAACCTTGGTGCGCGCCTGCAGCGGGCGGTAGCGGGCGGCGTCTATCACCTCGCGCATGTCGTCCACGCCGGTGCGGCTGGCGGCATCCATCTCCACCACGTCCGGATGCCGGTCGGCGAGGATGGCGATGCAGTTGGCGCACACG
>JAABUK010002294.1_pt1 | contig 34636 bp, 30 predicted proteins | sample 5559141 | NCBI WGS metagenome assembly JAABUK01 (sample SAMN10711869, study PRJNA513367) | rock metagenome | isolation source: Antarctica rocks | place: Antarctica: Victoria Land, Pudding Butte nord | collected 2016-01-03
GAAGGCTCCCTGTGCACAGGATTTCACGAGCAAGCGAGGATATCGCAATCGCGCGCTCTCCGAAGCCGAGTTGGCAGCGAACAAGCACAAGTCATCGACTCGATCGCGGGTTGAGCACGTCTTTGGGGTCCTCAAAGGGATGTTCGGCTTTCGCAAAGTCCGGTATCGAGGTCTCGCAAAGAACACGAACCGCCTTTACGTTTGCTTCGGACTCGTAAACCTGTTCGTTCAAAAGAAGCGAATGCTACGGATCTCGACGCTTTAGCATGCCCAAACGCCTGGAATGACGGCCGAAACCACAGAACCGCGCAAAACCGTAAGTCGATAGCCGCTAAAGTCGTCCACATCCGGCGGTCGATCCGCTTAATCGTTAATTAGCTGCGCAGATCAGACTTGCCCTAAATTCTGGCGACAGCTTGCGAAGCGCCACATTCACCAGCTCCCGCAGCGAGCGCAGCGGATGGTCCGCCGGAACGCGCGCTTCAGGCGAAAGGTAACTCCACATCGCCGTGCTTTGTACATCTTTGGACCGCATCAGCCGCTACCTCAAGATATCGAGGAACCTGCTCCAATTATAGCGGGGAAAGTCCAGCAAATCGACCCTGGCGGCGCGACTTTTTCCGCACCCTTGTTAAAGCAAGCGCCGGACATATTCGACCTTGGTGTCGAACAGAGAAGCGCAGCTGAGTGACGATGCGACTGCTTCGGATTGCGGCGATCCTGCGCGCGCGATTGAAACCCACTTGCCGCCCCTTGAGATGCTGCGCCCTACACATCGTCGGGAGGCAATCGAATGATCCCGGCGTGCCGTTGAACGTCGGCCTCGAACCGGGTCGAAGCAATCGTTCGGACGTTCGGGTTGCAGAGGCCTCTGAGTGCATCTACCGCCCCGCGGCGCTGCGTTGAACCGGCGGAGGCAAACGTCGGATCATTCCGGGGCGGGGCTCGCCGACTTCGGGAAGTGGTACGCCCGTCTCCAGCGATGAGACGATCCCGCCGAGCCACATCGCGTACGCGTGGCCTGTCGGGTCGGGCGGGCGCGGATCGACGCCGTGCTGCGCGAGCTCAGCATTCGTCGCGGTGAGAACGTCGACGCCGTCCTTGGCGCTCGCAGCATCGATCTGATGGCGCGTCGGCTGGAGACGCGTCGGCTCCGGCGCCGGCACGTCCTTGGGGACGACCGTTATCGTCACCGGGATGTCCGGCAGGCCGCCGTGCCCGGAGGCTTCGCAATGCCAGAGCACGTGGACGCTCCGCGGGTTGCCGGCCGGAGCTTGATACACGCTGAGATTGCCGAGCGAATCGGCGACGATGGGAATGTTCATCCCCTCGCCGACGATGCCGCAGCGCGCTGCGGGTGCCGTTCGGAACTGAACATGCGCTAGACCGCCGCGGTGTATGGTGAGATCGATCGGTGCGCGCGTGTAGTCGGACGGCCAATCGTACGGGTATCGCGGCGCACACGCCGCGGCCGCCACCAGAAACGCGAACACGACGATTGCGGCGCGCATCAGCTCCGACGCAAAGTGAGGCGACTTTCGGTGCCGGCGTCGAGCCGCGCGATGTTCTCGCGGTGCTTCCAGACGATCAAGATCGTCGTCGCCGCGCCATAGATCCACGCCGCGTCGCCGTAGCCGCGGCCGGTCAACGCGAGGACGAGCGCGCCCGCGGCGGTCCCGAACATCGAGCCGAGCGACGAGTAGCGCGTCGGGATCACGCAGGCGAGCCACACGATTCCGAACGCGAGGGCGGCCGGCCACGAGAGCGCCCACGTCGCGCCGAGGAAGGTCGCGACGCCCTTCCCGCCGCGCCAGCGCAGCCATGGCGAGTAGCAGTGGCCGAGGATTGCGGCGAGCCCGGCCAGCGGCACGAGGGCGGCTGGGTGGAGGTCCGGCGGACTCCAGCGGGCGAGCGTCGCGACGTAGAGCGGCACGTGCAGCCAGCCGTAGCGCGCCGCCCAGACGGCAAGCGCCCCCTTGAGGGCGTCGAGCGCGAGCACGGCGATGCCCGCTTTCGCACCGAGGGTTCGCAGCGCGTTCGCGGCCCCGATGTTCCCCGAGCCCGACGCCCGAATATCCGTGCCGTAAAACGCGCGCGCGATGAAGACGCCGAACGGGAGCGAGCCGATGAGGAATGCGAGCAACTCGTACGGCCAGCCGCCCACGATCCAAACGAGCGGGACGAGCCAAGCCGCCGGATCGAGCAGCGGCGCGTCGACGTGCGGCTCGATCACGCCGCTAGGCGTCCGCTTCCCGGCGCGCGCGGAATTCGATTTTAAGCGGAACGCCTTCGAAATCCGCGTTCGCTCGGATCGTATTTTCGAGAAAACGGCCGTAGCTCGTGGTCGCGAGCTCAGGGTCGTTGCAATGGAAGACGAAGAGCGGCGGCCGCGTCGCGACCTGCGCCGCGTAGAAAATCTTGAGCGGCTTGCCCTGTCGATTCGGCGGCGGGTGGGCATACACGGCGTCCCGCACGATCTCATTGAGCTTGGGCGTCGGGATCCGACGATTCAAGTTCTCGTTGACTTTCACCACGAGCGGCATCAGGCTGCCCAGGCGCCGCTGCGTGAGCGCCGACAGGAACGCCACGGGCGCGAACGATGCGAACGGCAGGAGATCGTGGATGACGCCGGTGAGCTCGGATTGCGAGTACTCCTCGTCTTGCGCGAGCGCGAGATCCCACTTGTTCGCGACGATGATGAGCCCCTTACGTTCCTCGAGCACCATCCCCGCGAGCCGGCGATCCTGGTCGAGGATGCCCGCCATCGAATCAATGACGAGGATCGCGATGTCGCTGCGCGCGATTGCGCCGAGCGATCGTAAGGAAGCGTAGTATTCGATCGAGCCGTGATGCTTGACCTTGCGCCACATCCCCGCGGTATCGATGAGTCTGATGCGCTCGGCATTATACTCGAAGATCGTGTCGATCGCGTCGCGCGTGGTGCCCGCGACATCGGAGACGATCGAGCGTTCCTCGCCGATGAGCGCGTTGAGGAGAGAGCTCTTGCCGACGTTGGGTCGACCGACGATGGCGAGCGCGAGCTCGGCCTCGACTTCGGGCAGCGTCGCCTCGTCCGGCAAGCGCTCGACGATCGCGTCGAGCAAATCGCCCGTGCCTTCGCCGTGCAGGGCCGAGACGACGATCGGCTCGCCGAACCCGAGCCGCGCGAACTCGCCCGGAATGAGATTCTTCACCCGGTCGGACTCGGCTTTGTTGGCGACGAGCACGATCGGATGGCGCGTCTTGCGCAGGATGCGCACGACGTCGTCGTCGAGCGGCGAGAGCCCGTCCTTCGCATCGACGACGAAGACGATGACGTCGGCCTCGTCGGCGGCGATTTGCGCTTGCGCTCGCGTACGTTTCGCCATGTCGTCGTCGCCCGCCGCGTCCGTATTGATGCCGGCCGTATCGATGAGGCTGAAGGTGCGGTTCTGCCACTCGGCGAGCGCATACAGCCGATCGCGCGTCACGCCGGGGCTATCCTCGACGATCGCGAGCCGCTTCCCGATGAGCCGGTTGAACAGCGCGCTCTTGCCGACGTTGGGCCGACCGACGATCGCGACGGTCGCGGGCCGAACTTTCGGCGAGACCTCGAGTTCCATCGCTCGGCCTTTCGCCGCGCGGAGCCGATTGACCGCGTGCAGAACGCGCGCACCGTGCGGGTCCAGACATTGGTCGCGGTTCTGGCGTGCGCGACGGCGTGTGCATCACCCGCTTGGGCGGCCGTCCCCGTTGGCGGCGTCTACGTCGCGACGCTCCCCGCCGACGCGGAGGTGTGGCTCGACGGCACGTACGTCGGGCGATCGCCGGTCCTCGTCGGCGGCCTCGCCGCGGGCCGGCACGCGCTCACGATCGTGAAGTCGGGCTGGTCGCTACTCGAGCTGCCCGTCGAGATTGCGCCCGGCAGGACCATCGTCTCGGGCAATGTGCTCGCGGCGAGCGGCGCTCCGGCCGGCGCCGGCACGCTCGTGATTCGAGCGTTGCCGCCCCGCGCCGCCGTCGACGTCGACGGCTCGCCGAGCGTCGCCGTCGTCGGACGGCCGATCGCGCTCGCCGCCGGGACGCACCGGCTCAGCGTCGACGTCGCCGGTAGCCGCATGACGCGCACGATTGCGATCGTCCCCGGCACGGCGACGCAGGTGGTGCTCGCCATGCCCCGGGCGGCGCCGTCGGCGACTCCCTCCGCGGTCGTCGCGCCGGCGAGCGACTACCTGCCGTCCGATGCGGTGACGCTGCACCCCGATCGGATCGTCGTGCGCTACGCCGGCCACGTCGCCGTCGCGCACTACGGCGATCCCGTCGTCGTGCTCGACGGCGCGAAGGTCGTCTACACGAGCGCGGCCGAGGAGATCGGCGGCAAGCTCTACCTGCCCCTCGCGCTCCTTGAAAAGCTCTCGGCCGAGACGGCGAAGTAGTCCGGGATGGCGACCATCTATATCGAGACGTTCGGGTGCCAGATGAACGAGGCCGATTCGCGCTACGTCGCCGATCGCGCCGCGGCGGCGGGCTACGCCGTCACGCCCGATGCCGCGCGCGCGAGCGTCATCGTGCTCAACACCTGTACCGTGCGTGATAACGCGGAGCGCCGCGCCTACGGCCGGATGTCGCACTTTCGCGCGCTCAAGGCCGCCGATCCAAGCATCAAGCTCGTCGTCTGCGGTTGCCTCGCGGAGCAAGACCGCGACGTGATGGCGAGCAAGGCGCCGTATCTCGACGGCATCTTCGGGACGAGCGAGCTCGTGCGCCTCGGCGACGCGCTCGAGACGTGGCGCGCCGCGTTCGATGACGGCGACGATCTCACGGAGGATCGCCTGCTCGTGCGTCCGATGGGCGGCGAGGCGGACTGCGTCGAAGGCCCGTTCGCGCATCTGCGCGCCTACGTCAACGTGCAGCGGGGCTGCTCGTACTACTGCACCTATTGCATCGTACCGTACGTGCGCGGGCGCTTCGACAACCGGCCACTCGCTGACATCGTGCGCGAGGTGGAGGTCGCCATCGCGCGCGGCGCGCGTCAGATCACGCTCGTCGGCCAGACCGTCAACGCGTACCGGGAGCCCGCGACCGGCACGGATTTCGCCGCGCTGCTGGAGACGATCGCGGCGCTGCCCGGGCTCGACCGGCTGACGTTTCTGACGTCGCATCCCAAGGACGCGACGGTACGCCTATTCGCGACGATGGGCTCGCTCGCGAAGCTTGATCCGCGCTTCCACCTGCCCGTTCAGTGCGGTTCCGATCCGATTCTGCGGCGCATGAATCGGAAGTACACGGTCGCGCAGTACCGCGAGAAGATCGCGGCGTTCCGGGCGGCGTGCCCGGGCTGGGCGCTCACGACCGATCTGATCGTCGGCTTTCCCGGCGAGACGGGCGACGACGCGGCGGCGACGTACGAGCTCGTGGCCGAGATGGGCTTCGCGCAGGCGTTTTCGTTCATCTACTCGCCGCGGCGCGGCACGCCCGCCGCGCGCTGGGAGCAGGTGCCGAGCGACGTCGGTCATGAGCGCTTGCTTCGGCTCGGCGCGGTCGTCGACGCCGGCGTCTGCGCGTGGCATGAACGCAAGCGCGGGACCGTCGTGCGCGCGCTCGTTCAGGGACCCTCGCGGAAAGATCCCACGCGCGTCGCCGCCAAGACGACCGATAACGTTACGGTCATCGCCCCGCTCGGCGCGCTCGACACGGCGGCGCTCGTCGCGCGGCCGTGGCTCGACGTGCGCGTCGATTCGCCGTTCACGTGGGGCTGCGCGGGCGAGATCGTCGGTGCCGCCGCGCGCTACGACGAGGTCGCCGAGCCGATCTTCGCGTCGCCGCTCCTGATCGATCTCGTCGGCGTTGCATAGCGCCGAGGCGCGCGCGCGGTGAGCGAGCCCAAGCGCTCGCCGATGATCGAGCAGTATCTCGCGCTCAAGGCGCGCTATCCCGACGCGATCTTGCTTGCACGGGTCGGTGACTTCTACGAGGCCTACGGCGACGACGCGGAGACGATTTCGGCGGCGTTGCAGATCGCGCTCACGAGCAAGGATTCGGGCGGCGGCACGCGGATCGCGATGGCGGGCGTGCCGCATCACGCCCTCGACGCATATCTCGCGCGACTCGTCGCGCAGCGCCGCGTCGTCGCGCTTGCCGAGCAGCTCGAAGCTCCGATGCCGAACAAACTCGTGCGCCGCGACGTGACGCGCGTCGTCACGCCCGGGACGCTCATCGAGGACCGGCTGCTCGAACCGGGCCGCGAGAATCTGCTCGCGGCCGTCACCGCGACGGGCGAGGCGATCGCGCTCGCGACCGCCGACGTCTCGACGGGCCGCACGGTCGCGACCGCCTACGCGGGCGAGCGCGCTTTCGAGGACGCGCTCGCGGAGCTCGCGCGCCTCGGTCCGAGCGAGATCGTCGCGGATCTCCCCGCGGCCGAACGCGAGGTGCTCGCCGCGGCGCTCCCGGCCGCGCGCATCGCGACATCGCCGCTCGCGGAAGCCGTCGGCGTGGGCCCCGAACCGCTCGCGGCATTTTCGGTCGAGGAGGCGGCCGCGATCGCCCGCGCGCTCGCGGCGCTCGGGGCGTTCGTGAAGCGCGTCGGGCTCGGCGCGGCGGGCGCGTCGCTGCGCGAGCCCGCGTACTACCGCGCCCAGGGCTTCGTCGCGCTCGACGCGAGCACGCGGCGGCATCTCGAGCTCGTGCGTCCGACGGGTGATGATCCGAAGGCGACGCTGCTCGCGACGGTCGATCGCTGCGCGACGGCGATGGGGTCGCGGCTGCTCGCGCGCCGCTTACTCGCGCCGCTCGTCGACGCTGCGGCGATCGCCGAGCGCGCGGACGCCGTCGCCGCGCTCGTCGAGGACTATTCCGCGCGGACGGCGCTGCGCGAGCTGCTGCGCACGACGTTCGATCTCGAGCGGATCGCGCAGCGCGTGCGGTTGCGTCGCGTCGCGCCGCGCGACCTCGGCTCGCTGCGGCGGACGCTCGTCGCGCTCGAGCCGCTCGCCGGCAATCTGCCGCTCGGACTTGCCGGGTTCGCCGAGCGGCTCGGCGATCACCGTGCGCTGCTCGCGACGCTCGAAGTGACGCTGTGCGACGACTTGCCCGCGACGCTCGACGAGGGCGGCGCGATCCGGCCCGAAGCGATGCCCGAGGTCGGCGACGCCGTCGCGCGCCGCTCGGCCGCGCGCGAGGGGATCGCCGCGCTCGAGGTGCGCGAGCGCGAACGCACCGGCATCAAAACCCTCAAGGTGAAATATGCCAGCGCCTTCGGCTACGCGCTCGAGATCACGAAGTCGCAGCTCGCGCTCGCCCCGGCGCATTACGTGCGCAAGCAGACGCTCACGGGTGCGGAGCGCTTCACGATCCCGGAGTTACGCGACCTCGAGGCGCAGATCGCGGGCGCGCGCGGCGATCAAGTGCGCGTCGAGGCGGAATGCTACGCGGCGCTCGTCGAGACGGTCGCCGGATCGCTCGACGCGCTCGCGGCGACCGCGGATACGCTCGCGGAGCTCGACGTCGCCTGCGGCCTCGCGCACGTCGCGAGCGAACGCGGCTACGTCCGGCCGACGTTCGTTGCGGCGAGCACGCTCGACGTCACGGAGGGCCGGCACCCCGTCGTCGAGGCCGTCGCCGGCACGGGCTTCGTCCCAAACGACCTGCATCTCGCCGAAACGCGAGAGCGCTTCGCGTTGCTGACCGGGCCGAACATGGGCGGCAAGTCGACGTACCTGCGGCAAGCGGCGCTGCTCGTGATTCTCGCGCAGATCGGGTCGTTCGTGCCCGCGAAGGCGATGACGCTCGGCGTCGTCGATCGGATCTTCACGCGCATCGGCGCGGGCGACGATCTGGCATCGGGCCGTTCGACGTTCTTCGTCGAAATGTCGGAGGCGTCGGCGATCCTGCGGCGCTGCACGCGGCGCAGCCTCGTGCTGGTCGACGAGGTCGGCCGCGGAACCGGTACGATCGACGGGCTCGCGATCGCGCAGGCGATCTGCGAGTATCTGCTCGGGCTCGACGCGCGCGCGCCGATGACGCTCTTCGCGACGCACTTCCACGAGCTCGTGGCGCTCGCCGAACGCTGGCCGCTCGTCGCGAACTACCACGTGACCGCGGTCGAGAACTCGGCACGCGGCGGAGCGCCCGTGTTCTCACATCGCGTGCTGCCGGGGAGCACGTCGCGCTCGTTCGGGATCGAGGTCGCGAAGATGGCGGGCTTACCGCCGACGGTCATCGAGCGCGCGCGCGAGATCGCGGGTGCGCTCGACGCGCGGCCGACCGTCGATCGTCAGGTGCCGCTGCGCACGAAGCTCGCCGCGAGCGACGGCCGCGAGGAGACGCAGCTCGGTTTCGGCTGGTGAGCGCGCAGCCGTGACCAAGTGAGCTTGATCACGCCGGACGGCTTCGAGTACGCTCGCTCGGTGAAGTCCGTAAACCGCGGCGAGGCGAAGGCGCAGCTTTCCCGCTTGGTCCGAGATATTCGCCTCGGCCGGGAGCCCGAGATCGTCATCTCGCTCGACGGTGGCCTCGCGGCCCGGCTCGTGCCATATACGGCCGCGCCGAAGCGCCAACTCGGACTCGATGCGGGGCGCATCGTCATCGCCGACGATTTCGACGACGTCGACGAGGCCATCGCCGATCTCTTTCTCGGAGGTAAGGTCGAGAGGACATAACACGCTTGCGATTGCTTCTCGAAACGCACGTCTTTCTCTGGGCGCTCGATGCTCCAGGACGCCTACCATCGGAGGCACGCCGCTCGATCGAGGACCCTACGAACGAGGTCTATGTCTCCGCTGTCGTCGCGTGGGAGATCGCGATCAAGTTCGCGCTCGGTAAGCTCGAGCTTCCGACGGTGCCCGAGATCTTCGTGCCCGACCGCATGATGCGACTCGGGTTTCGAGCGTTACCCATCGACGTACGTCACGTGCTTGCCGTCGCGTCGCTGCCGCCGCTCCAGGCCGATCCGTTCGATCGGCTCCTCGTCGCGCAGGCTCGTGTCGAAGCGCTCGAACTCGTGACGGTCGATCCGAAGATCACCGCGTATCTCCGATAGGCGCGAGGCGTCGTTGCTTCGGGAGGTCACGCCGATGCGGCGATCGCGACGTTCCGGCCCTGGTTCTTCGCGCTGTAGAGCGCGGCGTCGGCGGCACGCAGCAGCGCCGGGATGCTGAGCTCCGGGCCCGATGCATGCGCCACGCCGATGCTCACGGTCACCGGGATCGGCACGTCGTCGGCGATGATCTGCGCGTTCTCCACGCGGCGGCGCATCCGGTCAGCGACCGAGATGCTGCCGGCTTCGCCATGCGCGGGCCCGAGGAGAATTGCGAACTCCTCGCCGCCGATCCGGCCGACGATGTCGCCCGGGAGAACGAAAAACCTGCACTCCACGACGATCCGCTGCAGCACGACGTCGCCCGCCTGATGGCCGTAGCGGTCGTTGATCGCCTTGAAGTGATCGGCATCGAGCATGAGCAGCGAGAGGACGTGCCCGGTCGCGCGAAAGCGCGTTGCCTCGGCGGTCGCCGCCTCGAGAAACGCGTTGCGATTGAGGCACCCGGTCAGCGAGTCCGTCGTCGCGAGCAAGCGTAGCCGGTCCTCGGAACGCCGCCGCTCCGTCGTATCGCGCGTGATGACGGAGAAGCCGATCGGCGACTGCTCTTCGGTCTTGCGCAGGACGGAGATCGTGCAGTGGGCACAGTAGCGCGAGCCGTCCTTGCGGATGCGCCAGCCTTCGAACTCGCGCCAGCCCTCGCGTCGCGCGATGTCGAGATGGCGTTTGAAGGAATCGACTCCCGTTACCGTGCCCGACGCGAGGATGGTGAAGGGCCGGCCCATCACCTCGTCGCTGCGATAGTCGTCGATCCGTTCGGCGGCACGATTCCAGCTCGTGATCGCGCCCGTGAGATCGAGCGTGCAGATCGCGTAGTCTTTCACGCCGTCGAGCACGGCGTGCAGCCGCTCCTCGCTCATCCTAATACCGCGCTCGCGGTGGGCGCTTGCGGTGACGTCCGCGAGCACCGCAATGTAGAGGTCACGATCGAGCTTGTTGAGCGTCAACGAAAGCGTCATGGCGGGTTGCGAGCCGCTCGGGCCCGCGATCGAGATGCGATGCTCTTCGCAGATCGAACCGCTGCGGCCGCTGTACCGCATGGCCATCTCGCGCACCTCGGGCGCGAATGGCGAGAGCAGGTCGTAGAGATTGTCCAGATCGCCCGTACGCGCCAGCGGCATCAGGAGCTGTGCGCCGTGCGGATTCATCAGCAGGATGTCGCCGAAAGCGTTGAGCCGGAGCACCGCCACGGGACAGAGGTGCAGCAGTTGCAATAACTCCTCACGCTCGCCGCGGTTCTCTTCGGTCGCGTCGCCCTCGTCGTACACGATCAGTAGCGGCGACGGATCGCGACGTATTGACGCGGGCTCGTCGAGCTTCGCAGCAACCGCAGTTCAACGCGCGCCGGCCGCATCTTGAGCGTGAAGACGTAATCGATGATGACGTCGAGCGCGGGTTCCTCATCGACCGGCCTGAGACCATGAAATTGTTGCAGCAGGGCGCCACGTCGGTGAAGAAGTTGCGGCCGAGCACGCGGGCGGGCGCGAGCCCGGAGTACTTTGCTTCCATCGCGCCGTAGGCGAAGACGGTTCCGTCGTGCTCCATGGCGACGAGTCCGAACGTGAGGTCGTCGTACCGCTGCGGCGTTTCGGCGGCACTTTCGAGCACGGCAAAGAGACCGGGGTCCTCGAAGCCGGTCGTGGCGAGCGTCAGCTCCTTCACGAAACGATCGTTCGGTGACCGCATGCTGTCGGCTGTCCCATGGTCATCGTTTCGGTCGGAATTGCCGGAAGTTGATGCGCCGAGCCGTCCCTCCGAAACGCCTGGCTACGGGTCGACGCCCTCGACAGGAACCTAGACGACGATCGCTTGGCCGCTCGCGTGCGGCACGACGAGGGTCATCGTTTCATAGGTGAACCTTCCGCGCGTCGGTGAGTCGATCGTCGTGCGCGCGACCGCGAACGGCGCGGTGATCTCGTACGCGGCGGACGCTTCGGCGAAGTCGCGATCGCTCGCGAGTGCGCTCGCGATCGCGCGATACGCCGAATCGTGAAAATGACGAGCGCTTCCGGCACGGAGCATGGCGACGACGCGCGCCGCGAATGCCGGGAATCGGTCGCCGTGCAACGCGCGCAGCTCGGGCGACCACATGCGCAGCACGATGTTGAACGGCGCGCCGCCCGGTGCTTCGATCCCCCAGGTCTCCGAGAACGCGCGATTCCACGCGAGGGCGCTCCACTGCGACGTGCAGACGTAGGCGGGGATGGCCAGCGAATCGAGCGTGCGTGTCGCGAGTGGATCGGCGAGCAGATCAGGCGTCCCGGCATCGATCGAGTCTGCGAGCTGCTGCGCATAGGTAAGCTCGTCGGCCGTGAAGCGCAGGGCGCTGCCGATCGACGTCAGGGTCGCGAGCGAGACGTTCATGTCGGCACCGCTCTCGAGCATCGTGTACCAGGTGACGCCGACCCCCGAGAGCGCCGCGACCTCTTCGCGGCGTAAGCCCGGCACGCGGCGACGCGCCGTCGACGGCAAGCCGACGTCCTCGGGCCGCAGCCGCGCTCGGCGATCGCGCAGGAAGCGCGCCAGCTCGGCGCGCCGGTCGTCCCTCACCATCGCCTCGCCCAGCCTCTCACCATCGATGGCACCACTTCGAGACGGCTTCTCGGGCCAACCCCCCGCGGGGTATCGTACCGTCATGCAAACACGGACGCTTGGAACGCAGGGACTCACGGTCGGGGCGATCGGCCTCGGCTGCATGGGCATGTCGTTCGCCTACGGCACCGGCGACGACGCCGAGTCGATCGCAACGATTCACCGGGCGCTCGAGCTCGGCGTGACCTTCTTCGATACGGCCGAGGTGTACGGGCCGTACACGAACGAGAAGCTGGTCGGCCGCGCGCTCGCGGGCCGGCGCGACGATGTCGTGATCGCGACGAAATTCGGCTTCGCGCTCGATGCGGACGGAACGCGTCACGGCGTCGACGGCTCGCCCGCGAACGCGAAGAAGGTCGCCGAGGAATCGATGCGACGGCTCGGGATCGACGTCATCGACCTGTACTACCAGCATCGGCGCGATCCGAAGGTGCCGATCGAAGAGACGGTCGGCGCGATGAAGGAGCTCGTCGACGCCGGCAAGGTTCGCTATCTCGGCCTCTCCGAAGTCAACGCGGACACGTTGCGGCGCGCGAACGCGGTCCATCCGATCAGCGCGCTGCAAAGCGAATATTCGCTCTGGGAACGCGACGTCGAGGACGACATTCTCCCCGCGCTGCGGGAGCTCGGCATCGGACTCGTGCCGTACAGCCCGCTCGGCCGCGGCTACCTCACCGGCAAGGTCACGACGAGCGAGCTCGACGAGGATGACTTCCGGCGCACCGTGCCGCGCTTCTCGGACGAGAACGCCGAAGCGAACGCGCGCATCGTCGAGCTGGTGGAGCGCGTCGCGCGGCGGCTCGGTGCGACGCCGGCGCAGATCGCGCTCGCGTGGGTGCTCGCGCAGGGCCATGACGTCGTGCCGATCCCCGGAACGAAACGCCGGAGCTACCTCGAGGACAACGTCGGCGCCGAGCACGTTCGACTCGACGCCCACGACCTCGGCGAGCTCGACGGGGCGGCGAAGCTCGTCGCGGGCGCGCGCTACAACGACGCTGGGACGGCGATGATCGAGCGCTGAGACGCGCGGCGGTCTCGAGGCGTGTGGCGACAGGATGACCGTCCCAGGATCGGAACGCTCGATGCGATGCGACGCCCGCGAGCCGGGCGCCGCCGATCCGAATTCGGGCGACCGGGGGTCACGATGTCAACTACGTCCTCGGCCGTCGTGCCGCTCGCCCCGGCGCGCGGCCTCGCGACGCACGGCGGCGATCTCGACGCGATCGTCGCGCTCCATGGCGGTGAGGCGGCCGACTATCTCGATCTGAGCGCGAATCTCGATCCGCTCGGGCCGCCGCATGTGTTGCTGGAAGCGCTCGCCGTTGCGGCGCGCGACGTCGCGTCGCTGCGACGCTATCCCGAGCCGACTTCCGCGCGGCTGCGCGCCGCGCTCGCCCGCCGGCGCAACGTGCCGGCCGATGCGATCGTCGTTGGGAACGGCGCGGCGGCGCTCCTCGAGACGGCGCTTGCGGGGCCGCGCGTGCGTACGTGCGTCCTGCCGGTCCCCGCGTTCAGCGAGCATCGTCGCGCGCTCGCGGCGCTCGGGATCGCCGCGGTGCCACTACGGCTCGAGCCCGCCGAGGATTTCGCGCTCGATGCGCGCCGCGCACTCGATGCGGTACGCGCGAGCGGCGCGGACGCGCTGCTGCTCGCCAACCCGCACAATCCCTCCGGCTCGCTGCTCGCCGCGGACGCGATGCGCGCGCTCGTCGCTGAGCTCGCCGCGCTCGGGTGCCGCACGATCCTCGATGAGGCGTTTATTGAATACGCGCCCGGCGGGGGCCTCACGGCCGATGCGAGCGCGCACGCGTCGCTCGTCGTCATCCGCTCGCTCACGAAGTTCTACGCGGCTCCGGCGTTGCGCGTCGGGTACGCTGTGCTCGCGCCCGCTCGTGCGGCGGCGATGCGCGCCCGGTTGCCGTCGTGGCCGGTGACGACGCTCGCGGCGCGCGCACTCGAAGCGGCGCTCGGCGATACGGCATACGACGCGCGCGCGCTCGCGAGCAACCGCGACGCTCGGATCGCGCTCGCGTCGGAGCTGCGGCGGCTGGGGTGCCACGTCGTGCCGTCGGCGGCGAACTTCATCCTCGCCGAGCTCCCGACGAGCGCGCCGCCAGCGACGTCGGTCGCGGCGTGGCTCGCGCGCGAGCGGCGCGTCATCGTGCGTGACTGCTCGACGTACGACGGGCTCGAGCACGGCCGCTGGATCCGCGTCGCGGCGCGCGGGCTCGCCGAGCGCACGCGCGCCGTCGCCGCGCTGCGCGACGCGATCGCGGCGTGCTGACGCTCGTCACGGGGCCGGTCCGCTCGGGCAAGAGCCGCTTCGCCGAACGACTCGCGGGCGAGGCCGGCGGCCCGGTCACGTACGCCGCGACGGCGCGCGCCGACGCGAGCGACGCCGAGTGGACGGCGCGCATCGCGCACCACGCGGCGCGGCGGCCCGCCGCGTGGCGGGTCGTCGAGACGGCGCCGGACGGCGACGGCGCGCTTGCAGCGCTCCTGCGCGCAACGCCGGCCGGGACGACGTTGCTCGTGGATTCCCTCGGCACGTGGCTCGGCGCCGCGATGCGCGCGGAAGACCCCGAGATCGACGTCGCCGCGCTCGAGGGCCTCGCGCGCGCGCTCGCGGACGCGTGCGGCGCGTGCCGCGGCCACGCGATCGTCGTCGGCGACGAGGTCGGCTGGGGCATCGTGCCGGCGTACGCGTCGGCGCGCGTGTTTCGCGACGTGCTCGGGCGCCTGCAGCAGCGGCTCGCGGCGATCGCGGATCGCGCCTACCTCGTCGTCGTGGGCCAGGCGATCGATCTGCACGCGGTCGGCCGGCCCGTCGATGCGGAGGTACGGTCGTGAACGAACGCGGCGTCGAGCCCGTCGACGCGGCGGCGGGCGCCGCGATGCGCGCGCGCGTCGACGCTCTCACGAAGCCGCCGGGCAGCCTCGGCCGGCTCGAAGAGCTCGCCGTGCGCCTCGCCGAGATCACGGGGGGCGCGCCGACGCATCGCTACGAGGCGCGCACGATCCTCGTCGGCATCGGCGATCACGGCGTCGTGGCCGAGGGCGTCAGCGCGTATCCGCAGGCGGTGACGGCGCAGATGGCCCGTGGCTTCCTCGCGGGCACCGCGGCGATCGGCGCGCTCGCCCGGGCCGTCCGCGCGCGCGTCGTGGTCGCGAACTTCGGCGCGCTCGAGGACCTGCCGCCGCATCCCGACCTGCTGGACCTGTGCGTCGCGCGTGGGACGGCGAATTTCGCGCGCGGGGCCGCCATGACGCGCGAGCAGGTCGATGCCGCGCTCGCGGCGGGCGAGCGCGCCGTCGCGGTACTGCGCGCGCGCGGGCCGCTCGAGGTGCTTGCGCTCGGCGAGATGGGGATCGGCAACACGACGAGCGCGGCCGCGCTCACGGCCGTCTTCGCCGACGCCGACGTCGCGGCCGTCGTCGGGCGCGGCACCGGCATCGACGACGCGCGGCTCGCGCGCAAGATCGCGGTCGTCGAGGCGGCGGTCGCGCGCGTTCGCGGCGCGCCGTGGGACGCCGTCGCAAGCGAGGTCGGGGGCTTCGAGATCGTGGCGCTCGCGGGCGCCATCCTCGCCGCGGCGCGCGCGCGCATCCCCGTGGTGCTCGACGGCTTCGTCGTCGGCGCCGCCGCGCTCGTCGCGGGAGCGATCGCGCCCGCCTCGATCGGCTACTGCATCGCGGCGCATCGTTCGCAAGAACCCGGGCACGCCGTCGCGCTCGCGCGGCTCGGGCTGCGGCCGCTGCTCGAGCTCGAACTGCGCCTGGGCGAGGGGAGCGGCGCGGCGCTCGCGCTCCCGCTGATCGAGGCCGCGGCGCGGATGGCGTGCGACATGCGCACGTTCGCGGAGGCGGGCGTCTCGGGCGCCGATGCGTGAGACGGCTGCTCGCCGCGGTCGCCGCCTCGATCGGTTACTTCACGACCGTACCGATTCCGATCGACGGGACGCGTGCGCCCGCGGCCGACGCGGTCGGGGCTCTGCCGCTCGTGGGCGCGTTCGTCGGCGCCGCGAGCGGCGGCCTCGCCTACGGCGCGGAGCGGCTCGCGTCGTCGTTCGGGCCCGCGACGGCGTACGCCGCGCTCGCCCTGCTCACCGGTGCGATCCACGTCGATGGGTTTCTCGATACCTGCGACGCGGCGTTCGCGAGCGTCGCGCCGGAACGGCGCCGCGCGATCCTCGATGACCCGCGCCACGGCACGTACGCGGTCGCGGGTATGTCGGTGCTCATGGTGGCATGGCGCGGGGCGCTCGGCGCGTGCCCGCCGCGCCGACGTCCGGCCGCGCTGACGTTCGCCTGTGCGACGGCGCGCCTCGCGGCCGTCTGGGCGCGCGTCGTCGCGTCCCCGGCTGCGGCCGTCACGCCGAGCGAGGCGCTGCGCGCGCGGCCGCCGCTGGCGTGGCTCGTCGCGCAGACCTGCGCGCTCGCGGCGATGGCGGCCGCGATCGATCTGCGGCTCGTCCCGGCGGTGCCCGCGGCGTGCGGCGCGTCGCTTGCGCTCGGAGCGTGGTTGCGCACGCGCTTCGGCGGCGTGCTCTCCGGTGACGGTTACGGCTTCACGATCGCCGCGCTCGAGCCGTTGCTCGTCGCGGCGGTCGCGCTCGTCCGCACGGGCCCGGTCGACGGCGGGTGGTGAGGCGCGCCCGCGCCGTCATGGTGCTTGGGACGGCCTCGCACGTTGGAAAGTCCCTGCTCGCCGCCGCGCTCTGTCGCATCCTCGCCGACGACGGGTATCGCGTGGCCCCGTTCAAGGCGCAGAACATGTCGCTCAACTCGGCGGCGACCCCCGACGGCCGCGAGATCGGCCGCGCGCAGGCGATGCAGGCGGAGGCCGCGCGCGTCGCGCCGACGGTCGAGATGAACCCCGTGCTGCTCAAGCCGACGAGCGACGAGGGCTCGCAGGTCGTGATCCTGGGCCGGGTCGCGGGCTTCGCGCGCGCGGCGGACTACCACGCGCGGCGCGTCGAGGAGATCTTTCCGACCGTCGTCGCCGCATACGAGACGCTCGCGGCGGCGAACGACGTCGTCGTGCTCGAGGGCGCGGGGAGCCCGGCCGAGATCAATCTCAAGGCGACCGACATCGTGAACATGCGCATGGCGGCGGCGGCGGATGCGGCGTGCCTACTCGTCGGCGACATCGATCGCGGCGGCGTCTTCGCGTCGCTGCTCGGAACCCTCGCGCTGCTGGAACCGCCCGAGCGCGCGCGCGTGCGCGGCTTCGCGATCAACAAGTTCCGCGGTGACGCGGCGCTGCTGCTGCCGGGCGTCGTCGAGATCGAACGGCGCATCAGGGTCCCGTCGCTCGGCGTCGTGCCGTGGCTGCGTGACGTCGGGCTCGATGAAGAAGATTCGGTGTCGCTCGACGAGATGCCGCGCGTCACGCGGCGCGCTTGGGACACGCACGACCGCGATCCGAACCGGCGCCTCCGCGTCGCGATCGTCCCGCTGCCGTATCTCGCCAACGCGACCGACTTCGCCGCGCTCGCGGCCGAGCCGAGCGTCTATCTCGCGTACGCCGACCGGCCGGCGGATCTCGCGCTCGCGGACATTGCGATTCTGCCCGGCACGAAGGACACGCTCGGCGCGCTGGCGTGGCTCGACGACGGCTGGGGCGATGCGGTTCGGGCGTTCGCGACGCGCGGCAGCGTGCTCGGCATCTGTGGCGGCTTCCAGATGCTCGGCGAACGCGTCACGGACCCGCACGGCGTCGAGCGCGGCGGTTCGCGGCCGGGACTCGGGCTGCTGCCCGTCTCGACCGTGCTCGAGCGCGAGAAGGTCACGCGCTCGGCGACGATCCGCACGCGCCCGGGAGCGCTCTTCGGCGCGCTCGAGACGGCGCTCGGATCGGGCTACGAGATCCACATGGGCCGCACGACCCGGGCGGCGGGTTCGCGCGCGTTCGCGGACCTCGAATACGCCGACGGCACGCGCTGCGTCGACGGCGCCGTCTCGAACGACGGGGCGGTCGCCGGGACCTACGTCCACGGGCTCTTCGCGGACGACGCGTTGCGCCACGCCGTGATCGCCGCCGCGCGGGCACGGGCCGGACTCGCCCCTGCCTCGCGGCTGATTCCACACGGCGCCGAGCGCGACGCGCGCTTCGATCGGCTGGCGTCGCACGTTCGTTCGGCACTGAACTATCGCGCGTTGCTCGCGTGAGGCGCGCGGCGCTGCTCGCGAGCGCGTGCGCTGCGGATGCGCTCCTCGGCGATCCCGCGTGGTTCCCGCATCCGGTGCGGGGCATCGGTGCGGCGATCGCGCATGGCGAACGGCTCGCGCGCCGATACGCACGCGGCGAACCGCGCCGGGAGCGGCTCACGGGCTACGCGCTCTGCGCCTCGATCGTGCTCGGCACGTATGGGGGAGCGGTCCTGCTCCGAACGCTCGCCCGCCGCATCGACGCACGCTTGGGCGACGCGGTCGAGATCGCGCTCGGCTGGACGGCGCTCGCGGCGCGCGACCTGCTCGCCGAAGCCGGCCCCGTCGCCGCGGCGCTCGAGGCGCGCGAGCTCGCACTCGCCCGAACGCGCGTCGCACGGATCGTTGGGCGCGATACCGCCGAGCTCGATGCGAGCGAGGTCGCGCGCGCGGCGATCGAGACGCTCGCCGAGAGCACCTGCGACGGCATCGTCGCGCCGTTGCTCGCCCTCGCGATCGGCGGCGCGCCGCTGGCCCTCGCGTTCAAGGCCGCGAGCACGCTCGACTCGATGGTCGGTCACGTCGAGCCGCCATACGCGCACCTCGGCTACGCCTCGGCGAAGCTCGACGATCTCGCGTGCTGGATCCCCGCGCGGATCGCGGCGGCAGCGCTCGCGTGCGTCGCGCCGGTCGCGGGCGGCAACGCGCGCCGCGCGTTCGCGACGCTGCGCGTCGACGGCGGGAAGCATCGCAGTCCCAATGCCGGCCGGCCGGAGGCCGCGATGGCGGGTGCTCTCGGCGTGCGGCTCGGCGGCACGAACCGGTACGACGGCATGCCGCACGCCGCACCGCCGCTCGGCGCGGCGTTCGCGGCGCCCGTCTCGCAGGACGTGCGCCGCGCGATGTGGCTCGTCGCTGCGGTCGCGTCGCTCGTCGCGATCGCGACGACCGCCGCTGCGACGCGCTTTCGTGCAATCGAGTGAACGCGGCGGGTCGGCTCATCACCCATCGTCGGGCGCGGGCGCAGCGTCCGCCTCGCGCTCGCGCGGCACGGCGGCATGGCCGTACGGGCAGTGGCGGCAACCGTTGCCGCAGCACGTGCCTCGCTTGCGATGATGGGTCGCGGTCAAAACCATCAGGCCGTTTTCGAAGTAGTACTCGTCTTGATCCAGCACGGAGCATGAGACGTTCGCGAGCGGCGTCGCAACGCCGCCGACCGCACGTGCTGCCACGATGGAGCAAGGACTGACGATGAGCGAGACGATGAAGGCCGCGGTAATGCATACGCCGGGCGGCCCCGAGGTGCTGCGCATCGAGCGGCGGCCGGTGCCGCCGCCGCGGGACGGCGAGGTCCTGATCCGCGTGAAGGCGTTCGGCCTCAATCGGTCCGAGCTGTTCACGCGGCGGGGCGAGTCGCCGAGCGTGACGTTTCCGCGCATCCTCGGCATCGAGGCGGTCGGCATCGTCGAGGCCGCGCCCGGTACGCCATTCGCCGCGGGCGACGTGGTCGCGACCGCCATGGGCGGCATGGGCCGCGCCTTCGACGGCGGCTACGCCGAGTACACGTGCGTGCCGGCGGCGCAGGTGCAGAAGATCGTCACGCGGCTCGGCTGGGACGTCCTCGGCGCGATGCCGGAGATGCTGCAAACCGCGTGGGGCTCGCTCTTCACAGCGCTGCGGCTCGAGCGCGGCGACCGGCTGCTGATTCGCGGCGGAACGACGTCGGTCGGGCTCGCCGCCGCCGCGATCGCGCGGCACCATGGTGCGAGCGTCGCCGCGACGAGCCGCAGAGCCGACCGCGCGGAGCTGCTGCGCGCGAACGGCGCCGAGCACGTCGTCGTCGACACGGGCGAGATCGTCGATGCGGTGCGTGACGTGTGGCCGGACGGCGCAACGAAGGTCCTCGAGCTCGTCGGGGTCACGTCGCTGCTCGACTCGCTCGACTGCGTCGCGACCCACGGGATCGTCTGCGTGACCGGCGGGGTCGGCGACGCGTGGGAGATCGAGCGCTTCTCGCCGTTCGACGCGATTCCGAACGCGGCCTACCTCACGTGCTACGGCGGCGGCCCGGACGACTTCATGGCGACGCCGCTGCAAGAGCTCGTCGACCTCGTCGAAGCGGGACGGCTGCGCGTGCCGGTCGGCCGCGTCTTCGCCCTCGACGAGATCGCCGAGGCGCATCGGCTCATGGAATCCAATGCCGCCGGCGGCAAGATCGTCGTGCTGACGTAAGTCGAGGGGAGGATTCTTCGGAGCGGCGCCGACCTCTATCCGTTGCGTTCGCGCGTCAGGAACCCGGTGGAATTCCGGGACGGTCGCGCCACTGTGAGCGGGGAGCCGCTCTCGGTCACTGCCCGTGAGGGTGGGAAGGCCGCGAGCACGGGGCGACGATCCGCGAGTCAGGAGACTGTGCACGAACGCGTGCTCTCCCGCCTCGCGAAAAGGTCGGTTCACCCGTGAAGGTTCTTTCCACGCGCGCGCTTTGCGTAGCGCTCGTTTCCGTCATGCCGTTCTGCGTTGGCGCCGCCACGTCGAGCGCCGCCGCCGCAGAATCGGCGCCGTCGCCCGCGCCGTCGCCGAGCGAGAGTCCCTCCGCGGCGCTTCAGGAGATCGGCCGCGTCGTGACGGCGGATCGCCGCGGCGAGCCCATCGCCGATACCTCGCGGCCGACGTTCGTCGTCGACCGCGCACGCATCGACGCGTACGGCGCGCGCACCGTCGCGGACGCGCTCGTCGGGGTGCCAGGCGTCGAGCTCTTCGCGTACGGCCCGTTCGGCGCGCAGGTTAACTACGGTCTGCGCGGCTCGACGTCCGCGCAGACGCTCGTGCTCGTCGACGGCCAGCCGGTCGCCGACCCCGCGACCGGGACCGCGTATCTGGCGCAGCTTTCCACGCTCGGTGTCGACCGCATCGAGATCGTCGAGTCGGGTTCCTCGACCCTCTACGGCACGAGCGCGAGCGGCGGCGTCATCAACGTCATTACGCGCCCGCCGCAGGGTTTGGACGCGCTCGTCTCCGACGGCTCGTATTCCGATCGTGACGGTCGCGTCGGCGTCGGCGACGGCCGCGTCGGCCTCGAGTACGAGCGGCACGTCGCCTCGAGTAATTACGGTTATCCGGCATTCACGTACGGCCCAAGCCCGTGCGTGTATGGCTCGACGGGACCGTGCACGTTCGCGGCCAACGCGCGCACGAACGATTACGCGGATCAGAGCGTCCTACGCGCAGCGCTCGACGAGCCGCTCGGCGGCGGTTTTACCGCGCGCGCGCGCGGCGATCTCGCGACGCTGAACATCGGCGTCCCGGATTCGCTGACGTTCGCGACGCCCGCGAACACCCAGGGTTCCGCGAACACGACGGGTTCTTTCGAGATCGCGCACGCCGGGCGTCACGCGACGCAGACACTGACCGTCTCCGGCGCGGGCCAGCGACTCGCCTACGTCGATAGCTTCGCTGGCGAGGACGATACGTACAGCGGCCGCTCGCAGATCTCGCTGCGCGACAGCTCGAGCTTCGGGCGCGGCGATCTCGTCGCCGGCATCGATCTCTCGCGCTCGAGCGGCAACTTCTCGTTCCCATCCATGCCGCTGTACGACGCGAACTTCAATGTAATCGTCACCGCGCCGCCGTCCGCGATCGGCGCGACGCAATCCCAAAGCGCGATCTACGCGCAGGCGGGCTACGCGGTCGGCACGACGCGCATCACAGGCGGTCTGCGTGCGGAGAATGATCGCCCGAGTGGCGGCGTCCTCGCGCCGTCGTTCGGTATCGTCACGCATGCGGGAGCCTTCCGGCTCTCAGGTAATCTCGGCGAATCGTTCCGCGTCCCGACGCTCGACGATCTTTATTATCCGGGCTTCTCGAACCCGAGCCTGCTCCCGGAAAAGGCCGCGACGGCCGATGCCACGATTGCGTACGACACGCACGCCGCGAGCTTTAGCGTCGGCTGGTTCGGCCGGCACGGCTCGAACTTCATCGTGCTACAGCCGCCGAATTTCGTGCCCTTCAACGCGCAACGTGCGGTCATCGACGGCATCGCCGTGACCGCCCAGTCCCATCCCTTCGGCGGCTTTGTCGCCGATGCGAGCTTCACCGATCTCTACCGTGCGGTCGACCTCTCGACGGGCGCGCGGCTACCGCGCCAGCCGGTCGGCCAGGGCGTTCTCGGGATCTCGCGGCCGTTCGGACGGGACCGGCTCGCCTACGGCGCGCGCTGGACCGTGGTCGGCAGTGACGGAGACGACCTGGCGAACGTTCCGCCACCGCTCGTCGGGACGTACGACGCGCACGATTCGCTCGATGCCTACGCGCGGTACCGCTTCGCGAAGGACGTCATTCTCACGGCACGCGGCTTCAATCTCGGCAACGAGCGCTATGTCCCGATCTTCGGCTATCCGGCGCCGGGCCGCAGCGTCTTTCTCGAACTTTCGACGCGATAGTTGACCGTGGTGCGGCCGCGAGCGATTCGCTTCGAGCGAAGCTCGCGACCGCGGCGGCGTCTACGGCGAGGGCGAGGCCGCCGGCGCCATCATCGGCTTGTCGGTCATCTTTGCGCCCATGCTCATCGCCTCGGATTTGCACATGGACTTCATGTTCTTATTCATCGCGTCGGACTGGTCCATCGCGGCTTCGTCGCCCGTGTGCGCCGTCGCGGGCGCGCCGGCGACGGACGCTACGGGCAAGTTGTCGGCGTAATAGGTCTTGGCCTTGGTGTCGACCATGACGTTTGGATCGCCGGGCGAGCAGCGCGCCTTCATCATGCTGTGATTCTGCGAGCCGTTCGCCATGCCGGTGGATTGCGCGAAAGCCGAGCCCGAAGCGGCGAACCCGAGGGCAAGTGCGAAGGCGGTCGTCGAGGAAAGACGCATGTATTGCTCCTATGAAATTGGCGCGAACGCGCGAACGGAAAGATACTTTACGTGATGCCCTTCGGCGGCTGTGACGAATCAATGTCTCGCGCCCGAATCGTACACGTTTCTATACGATCGGGCTCGCGCGTGTCGCCGGTCGCCGGTCGCCGATGCGATCGCACCGAGCGAGAGCATCACGTCGACCGCCATGCCGACTCGACTTGAACGCCGTTCGTGCGAGAGCCGCCCGACGACGACGAGCGGCGTACGACGTGGATCGGCAGCCTACAGCCGTCGCCGCATGCGGACTTGCCGGTGCGCGACGCGCCAGCCCGCGGCGGCCAGGACCGACGAGAAGAGCGACGTTTGCGATTCGTTGAGCAGACGCATCGAGCGACCGCTCGCGAGCCGGTCGCAGAGTTGCCGTGCCGCGCGGTCGTTCTCCGCCTCGACGTCGAGCACGTGGCAAATCGTGGTACCGACCGGGACGACGAACTCCCGGCCGCCGGCGACGCGGATGTCGGCGGCGGGACCCGAGCGCGCGACCGTGCGTGCCTAGCGTTTGCCATGCCGGAGCGGGCCCGACGCGGCGGACGTCGCGCTCGGAGCGTTCGACGAGGCCGACGCGCGAGCGCGACGAGTTGTTCGTTTTCATCGAGCCGAACCGAGCGTTCGAGATTGATCTCGTTGCCGTGGACGTGTGCTGCGAACGTCGCCTCGAAATACAACGGGGCCGTACCATAGACGTGCCCCTCGAGACGGCGTTGAGGTCTGATGCCGCGATCGGCGCGTCGAGCGAACGCGTTATGCGCCGCAGATCGCTGCGACCGTCGACATCGCCCGCATCGACGAAACGCAACCGTCGATAGAGCGCCCGGACGGCGTCGTTGTCCGCCAGAGCGAGATCACTCGCGTTCCGTCGCGTCGCCGGTCGTCGTGCCGCTGGCCATGCCGGCGGTTTGCCGTCGAGATCCGCGATGCGGTTGAGCGGCGCGTCGTGCAGGCGCCGCCGCCAGCGATCCTCGGCCGCGTCCTGCCAGTCGCGAGCCGGAGCTCGCGCTAGCGCCGCCAGTCATCGGCGCTCGCGCGAGTCACAGGCTGTTCCGAGACTTCTTGCCGATACTTGTGCTCGATGGTCAGTCGTTCGTTTCGTCGCGGCTTTGCCTTGCTCGGCGGGCTCGCTTGCGTCGCGCTGCCGGCCGTGGGCTCCGCGCAGAGCGATTCAGGAGAGATCGTCGTCGACGTGATCGACGCGAAGACGAAGCAGCCGCTCGAGGACGCGCGCGTCTTTCTCCTCGGCGCGCAGACCGCGAACTCGCTCACGACGGCGGTTGGAAAGATCGACTACACCGACGTCCCGACGGGCATCTATCGCGTCCGCGTTACGCGCCGCGGCTACGACGGCGCACGCTCGCGTGAGTTCGACGTGCTGGTCGACCGGGCGGTGCATCTGCGGATCGCGCTCGCGTCGTCGCTGAACGCCGAGCCGCAGTCGGGCGACGCGTCGTCACTGCGCATCATCGCGAGGGTCAGCGCGAACATCCAGATCACCTCGAACGACATCGCCGACGAGAGCCCGATCCGGCGGCTCTCGACCTCGCTCACCGACGCCCTCGACCAGCTTGCGGGGGTCAGCGTCACGCAGGACGCGACCGATCCCAATAGCGCCGTGACGGTCTCGCTCAACAATCAAGACGAGTCGCAGACCGAGGTGACGCTCGACGGCATCCCGCTCTCGGGTCCCGGGACGTCCGCAAACCTCCGCGCGATCGGCACCGACCTCTTCGCCGGATCAAGCGTGAGCTTTGGCGCGAACACGGGCGGCCTCGCGGGCGGCGTGAACTTCCGCACGCTCCAGCCGACGCAGTCACTGCAATTCCGCGGCAACGGCACGACGGGGACGTACGACCGCTCCAACTACGGCATCGCTTTCACGGGCAGCGTCGACTCGCTCGGCATCGCCGTCCAGCACACGTGGCGCGGCAGCAACAGCCCGCTGACGTTCCGCGATTATCTCGATCAGAGCGGTTTGAACTACGCGCACGAGGGCGAATCGACGGCGCTCGGCGACTTCATCAAGCTGCGCTACCGGCTCGGCGACGACCGCACGACGATCGGCTCGACGCTACTCACGAATAACCGCGCCGCGACCGCGATCTGCGCGCAGGACGTGACGCTGCTGCCGTGCGGCATCGGCCCGGGCAACGGCAATTTCGGGCGCTTCGGATTCGGCGACGTCTCGATTCAATCGCTCGTCGGCAACGTCTCGACGTCGCTCTCGGGCTACGTCAGCACGAGCACGCAAACGACCGACGACTCGAACCGCTACGTCCTGGGCGCGCCGGCCACCCTCGACCCGCGCGTAGCGGTGAACGAGCCCGTTCACTGCGCGACGGCGAGCACGTATGCCGAGTGTCTCGATCCATCGCTGCAGACGAACACGACGCTTACGCGAGGCCTCGCCTACTCCGCGTCGATCGCCGAGAAGCGCCACACGATCGCGCTCTCGGGCAGCTCCTATCAGGCGATCAACGCGAACGTGCCGACGGCGGGCTCGATCTTCGAACGCGCCTACACGAACGACGTGAGCTCGACGCAGACGACCTTCTCGGACACGTTTCAATCGAGCGACCGGCTGACGCTCTCGCCGCATCTCTCGCTCGTGACGACGAGCGGCCTTGGGACGAACGTGCTCGCGGGCTTCGGCGCGGGCTGGCGACCCTCGCCGGTCGACGCCTTCACGGCCTCGATCGACGTCGGCAGCTCGCAGCCGAGCGTCAGCGTCAATCGCTCGTTCTCGGATCCCGTCAGCGCGAGCTTCAACTGTGGCGCCGGCACGGCGGTCGTCGGCGGTCCGGGCGACGCGGCGACGGGCAAGCAATCCGCCTTCTCGGTTTCGGCGACTTGGACGCACACGCTACGCTTCGGCACGCTCTCGGCGCGCGCGTCCTCGCAGGTGCAGACGGGCCAGGTCATCGGCGCGCTCATCGCTGAGCCCACCGGCTATTTTGCGAGCGTGCCCGGCTACATCGGCGCGGTGACCGCGGCCTACCAATCGCCGAGTGTCTGCGGTACGGCCGCCGCCGCGCCGACGCTCTACGTCAGCGAATCGATCGCGGGCACGCGGCGGCTCTATCAGAGCATCGATCTCAGCGGCCGCTTCGGCATCTCGAAGTACGTCGTGTTGCTGCCCACGTACACGCTCGCAAAGGCGGAGCTCACGGGCGCGAGCTCGCGACTCCTCGACGGGCCCTCGACGTCGATCGTCGGCGCGCAGCTCCCGAACCGGCCGCTGCATCGCGCGGGGCTCACCGCCGACGGCTATCTCCCGCCCAGCGGCATCGAGCTGCTCGGCAGCGTGCAGTACACGGGCTCGAACAATCAGCAGAATCTCGGACCGTACGCCACGGTTTCCGCCGGGCTCTCGCACCGCTTCGGGCCGGGTCACGTCACGCTCTTCGAGAATAACGTCTTCAACACCAACGCCGGTGTGTTCGCGACCGACAGCGGCGCCGTGCCGCTCGGGCTTTCGTCGGGCGGGTCGTACCTCGCGGTAAGCCGACCGCTGCTGCCGCGGACGATCAATCTCTCGTACGCGACGACGATCGGCGGCCCGCGGCCGGGCCCCGCGTTCGCGTCGGTCGCGAAGCTCCCGGTCGACGCGCCGAGCGCGACGCCGGCGCCCGCGACCGGGGCGGCCGCTATACCGGGCGCGAGCCCGCCGCCGGGGGGACGCTTTACGGCGGTGGCGCGGCCGCCGGGCGTCGATCCGCTCGCGCTCGCGACGACGCGCTCGTCATGCACGTCCGATGCCGTCGTGGCCGCGACGCCGGTGTTCGCGGAGCTGCGCGCCGATGTCGTCGCGTTCGCGGCGGGCACGGCCCCGCCCGCGAACGCGACGTTCGAGCTCGTGAAGCACGACGCGCACGTCGATCCGACGGTACCGTACTATCTCGCGCTGCGCCCGAAGTTCAGCGGCCCCGGTGGCACGCGCGGCGCGGGCGCGGCGAACGGCACGAACGCGGCGGGCGGCGCCGGGCTCGGGAGCGGTCGCCGCGGCGGCGGCTTCGGCGGCGGATTTGGCCGCGGCGGCGGCGGCGAACCGGGCGGCGGCGGGCCCGGCGGCGAGGGGGGCGCCCCGCCCGTCGGCGCGCCCGAGGGCACCGACAATGATCCCGGCGCGGCGCGCGGCGAGTCGACCTCGGCGCAGCGTGAGGCGCTGCGCAACACCCCGGCGGCGATCGCCTTTCGGAGCTTCACGAGCTGCGCGTACCTCTCGGTCCTCACCGCGCAGGAAGCGGCGGCCAAGGGCATCGCGACCGAGGCGGGCCGGCCGAGGCTCGTCTACGTGCCCGGCATCGGCCTGACATTCGTCCGGCCGCCCGAGCTGCCGAAGGGCGGCGGCAACGTGAAGCGGTAGCGATGGCACGATCGGCACGCTCGTTTCGCTCGCTCTGCTCGCCGCGGTCGCGGGGTTCGCTCAGGGCCTGACAGGCTTCGGTTTTGCCCTGGTCTTCGTCCCGCTCGCCGCGCTCGTCTTACCGGCCCGTGACGTCGTGTTCACGAGCCTCATCGTCGGGGGCGTCGTCGGCGCGCTCGTCGCGCTCGAAACGATCCGCATCATGCCGTGGCGACGCGCCGCCTCGCTCGTCACGGGAGCGGTGCTCGCGGCGCCGTTTGGCGTCGCGACGCTCGTCGTGCTCGACGTCGCGACGCTTCGCGTCGTGCTCTCCTTCACGGCACTCGCCATGGCCGCGGCGTTTCTGATCGTGCGGCCGCGCGAGGTCGGCCGCGAACGCGAGGGCCGGCTGCTCTTCGTCGCCGGCGCGGTCGGCGGTTTTCTCAACGGCTGCACGAGTATGGGTGGGCCGCCGGCCGGCCTCGCCGTCGCGAATCAGCGCTGGAGCGTCCCGCAGACGCGCGCGGCGCTCGCCGTCTTCAATATCTCGAGTTACGTCGTGGGCTTGGGCGTCGCGGCCGCCGCGCACGTGCTCCGCCCGGGGTCGCTGCATGCGGTGACGGTCGTCGCGCCGGTCGCAATCCTCGGTGGCGCGTTCGGTTCCCTCGCAGCACGACGCTTGTCGCCGGGCGCGTTTCGCGGCGCGCTCGTCGCGCTCGTCGCGGGGACGTCGCTGCTCGCGCTCGTCTTCGGCTTCGTGCGTGCACGGCTCGGCCCGTGACGCACTCGCGCATCACACGGCGTGACGCGCGAGGAGCAGATGACGATCGCGCGGCGTGCCCGTCGTGAACGGGACGCAGGCAAGCTGCGCGTTCGCGAACGCGGTCTTCACCGTGCGATTGCCGACCTCGAGGATCACGGCAAGGCCGCTCGCGCGTGCGACGTCGAGCGCCCGCGCGAGCGCGGCGACGCCGTCGTGCGAGGCGTTGCGAACGTGAGCCGTCCGGACGCGCACGGCGCATGCGCCGTCGGGCGCGAGCCCGTCGAGTGCTTCGGCGACGACCGAGGCGAGCGTCGGGTCCAAGTCGCCGATGAGATCGACGACGACGGTCGTCTCCGCGTCGATGGAGTCGGGCGTGCGAATGAGGCTCATGTTCGCACACTACGGCGCTCGCGTGAGAAAGTTCTGAGAGCGCGGTGAGATCGTACCGCGATTCACAGGCCGCTCTCAGGAGCCGCGCGTAGCGTCGTCATCCATGCAGGGCAGGCAGCGCGTCCTCGTCATCGATCGGGAACCGGTCACCCTCGAGCTCATCGAACGAGCGCTTCGCGACGAAGGGTACGTCGTCAGATCCGCGGCGAACGGACGCTCGGGCGTGGCCGTCGCGCGGGAATGGCCGCCCGACGCGATCGTCTTAGATCTCTCGCTCTCGGACGTCGACGGCCGCTCGTTGCTTCCGATCCTCCGTCAGATTCGCGACGTGCCGATCCTCGGGATCTCGGAGCGCGCGCGGCCGAGCGCCGATCTCACGACGCTGCTGCTCGGCACGGACGACCACCTCGTCGTCCCGTTCGAACGCGCCGAGCTCGCGTCGCGGCTCGACGTGGCGCTGCGCCGGCCGCGGCCGCAGCCGCGCGTCCTGCGCTTCGACGATCTCGAGGTCGATCTCGACGCGCGCGCGGTCCGGCGCGGGACGCGAAAGATCCGGCTCTCGTTGCGCGAGTACGATTTGCTGCTGACGCTCATGCGGCAGCCCGAACGCATCTTCACGCGCACGCAGCTCCTCGACGCGGTCTGGGGCGCCGAGCGCTCGGTCGGGCCTGGCGCGGTCGAGACCTACATTTCGTACCTGCGCTCGAAGATCGACGTGGGTCAGGCGACGCGCCTCATTCACACGCATCGCGGCGCCGGGTATGCGTTCCGGCGGCGCTAGCCGCCGCGACGCGGGGCGGCGGCCGTCCGCGGCGTAAAGCGCTGGAGTGATCCGCCAACTCGACCCGACGACGATCGGTCTGATCGCCGCGGGCGAGGTGATCGAGCGCCCGGTCTCCGTGCTCAAGGAACTCGTCGAGAACGCGCTCGACGCCGGCGCCAGGCGCATCGCGGTCGACGTACGGCGTGGCGGCCTCGACCTCATCGACGTCAGCGACGACGGCGCGGGCATCGCGGCCTCGGAGCTGGCGCTCGCGTTCGCGCGTCACGCGACGAGCAAGCTCGTTGCCGCGACCGATCTCGAGCGCGTCGTCACGCTCGGCTTCCGCGGCGAAGGGCTCGCGAGCATCGCCGCGGTCGCGCACGTTCGGCTGACATCGCGCACGCCGGGCGCCGAGTTCGGCTTCACGGTCATGGCACACAAACTCGCGGTCTCGACACCCGAGCCCGTCGCGGCGCCTGGCGGCACGCGCGTGCGAGTCGAATCGCTCTTCGAGAACGTGCCCGCGCGCCGCGCGTACCTGCGTTCGGCGACGGCCGAGTACGGCCGGATCGCGACGTTCCTCGCGACGCTCGCGCTCGCGTATCCGCGCGTGGCGTTCTCGCTCGCGCACGACGGCCGGCCCGCGTTCGCCTTCGCCCCGGGCGACGCGCTCGATCAGCGGCTCGCGCACGTCTTCGGCGTCGCGGCGCGCGCGCTCACCGAGCTCGAGGCGATGGCGGGCGAGGCCGCGACGGTGCGCGGCTTCGTGAGCCGGCCGGGCAGCGATCGCGGCGACCGCCGGCTGCAGCTGCTGTTCGTGAACGATCGGCTGGTGCGGTCGAATGCGTTCGCGGGCGCATGGAGCGCGGGCTACGCGACGTACGCGCTCGCCCACCGCCATCCGTTCGGGGTGCTCTTCGTCGACGTGCCGAGCGATCGCGTCGATCCCAACGTCCATCCGACGAAGGCCGAGGTGCGGCTGCGTGATCCCGAGGCGACGAACGGGCTCGTGCGCCGCGCGATCGCGCGGACGCTCGGCCGCGACGCGAACGAGCGCATGCGTGACGCGCTCTCGTTCTCGCCGGCGCTGCCGGCGGTACCCGTCGTCGAGTCCACGACGGCCGCCACGGCGCCGCCGCTGCGCCTCGTCGGCGCCGAGGAAGCCGTCGTCGCCGAGCCGGCCCCGGAGTTCGTCGAGGCGCCGCGCGCGCTGCGCGTGCTCGCCCAGCTCGATGCGACGTTCGTGCTCGCGACCGACGGCCGCGCGCTCGTGCTCGTCGATCAGCACGCCGCGCACGAGCGCGTCGCCTACGAGGCGATCGCCGCGCGCGCGCGGCTCGGGGGCGCGCCGACGGAACCGCTGCTCGTCCCGTATACGATCGAGCTCGAACCGCGCGACGCCGAGCGGTTCGCCGCGACGCTCGACGCGCTCGCCGCCGCGGGCTGCGAGGTCGAACCCTTCGGCGAGCGCTGCTTCCGCGTGCTCGCGACGCCCGCGGGTTACGGCGCGCGCGCCTTCGACCTGCGCGGCTACGTCGCCGATCTCGGCGACGAGGTGCCCGGGCTCGGCGCGCGCGAGCGGATCTGGGCGTCGCTTGCCTGTCATTCGGTGACGCGCGCGGGCGAAGCGCTCGAAGCCGGCGAGATGGAGGCGCTGCTCGCCCGGCTCGTGACCTGCGAGAATCCGATGCACTGCCCGCACGGCCGGCCGACGATCGTGCGCGTCGAAGCCGACGCGATCGCGCGGATGTTTAAGCGCTGAAGCAACCGGCGGTCGTCCTGCTCGGCGGCGCGACGTGCTCCGGGAAGACGGCGCTCGCGATCGAGCTCGCGGAGCGCTTCGATGCGGAGATCGTCGGGGCGGACTCGCGGCAGATCTATCGCGGCATGCCGATCGGGACCGCGGCGCCAACGGCGGCCGAGCTCGGGCGCGTGCCGCATCACCTCGTCGGCTTCCTCGATCCGCACGAGCGTTACAGCGCCGCGCGCTTCGCGCATGACGCCCTCGCTGCGATCGATGCCATCCACGCGCGCGGCAAGCGAGCGCTCGTCGTTGGCGGCACCGGATTTTATCTGCGCGCGCTCGCGGGCGACGTCGCGCTCGCGGGGGCGTACGATCCGCTGCTGCGCGAGCGGCTCGCGCGCGAGGCGCGTGTGCATCCGCCCGAGGTGTTGCACGCCTGGCTCGCTGCGCGCGATCCGGTGCGCGCGAGCGCGATTGCGCCGACCGATCGCTATCGCGTCGCCCGCGCGCTCGAGATCGCGCTCGGGCCCGCGAGCGTGCAGCCGGCGGCGATGCGCGCCGACGCGCACGAGTCGCTGCGTGCGCGCGGGCTCGCGGCAGTGAAGCTCGTGCTCGCCCTCGATGCCGAGACGCTCGAGGAGCGCATCGCGCGTCGCGTCGACGGCATGCTCGCGGCGGGGTTCGTCGCCGAAGCTGAGCGGGTCGGGAGCAAGGCGGTCGCGGCCGATGCGGTCGGCTACCCGCAGGCGGCGGCCTATCTCGCGGGCTGGCTCGACGAAGCCGGGCTGCGCGCCGCGATGATTCGCGCCACGCGCCGCTACGCCAAGCGGCAGCAGACGTGGTTTCGCGGGGAGCCGGCCGCGGCGCCGCTCGCCGCGGATGCCGTCGCGGTGCGGCTCGCCGCGCTCGACGGTTGGTCGCTCTGACCCGCTCGGCGGCCGAACCCGGCCGAGCGCAGGATGCGCGGAACGGCGGAGTGCAAGCACGACGTCCTATGGCAAGCACCGGCGGAACCGTCGCCAGCGGCAACCGCGGACATCTTCAAGACGCCTACCTCGCCGAGGCGCAGCGCGGCGAGATCCAGGTCACCGTCTATCTCGTCAACGGCTTTCAGCTGCGCGGGACCGTCAAGGATTTCGACGCGTTCACGATCGCGCTCGAGTACGAGCACCGCCTTCATCTCGTCTACAAGCACGCCGTTTCGACGATCACGCCGCAGACGCCGCTGACGCTCGAGCGGTGAGCTCGGTGCCGCGCGAATCGCTCGCGCTTGCGAAGTATCACGGCGCCGAGAATACGTTCGTGATCCTCGACGACCGGCTGCCGCACGGCGTCGATCTCGCCGAACTCGCCCGTGAGATGTGCGCACACGGAAGCGAGCTCGGCGGTGCCGACGGGCTCCTCGTCATCGAGCGGGCCGACGGCGCCGACGTGCGCATGCGCGTCTTCAACGCCGATGGGTCCGAACCCGAGATGTGCGGGAACGGCGTGCGCTGCGTCGTGCGCTATCTCGTCGATCGCGGTGCGCCGGACCGGCTGACGATCGCGACGCTCGCGGGGCCGATCGTCGCCGAGGTCGTCGCGCGCGAGCCCTTCGCGGTGCGGCTCGACATGGGTGAGGTGACGTTTCCCGACGGTGAGGCGGAGCTCGTCTTCGATGCGCTCGGCGCGCAGTGGCCGTACGTCTCCGTCTCGGTCGGCAATCCGCACGCGGTCGTCTTCGTCGACGATCCGGATGTCGTCGACCTCGTCGCGCTCGGCGAGGCAATGCAGCGCCACGCGCTCTTCCCGCGTGGCACGAATCTCCACGCCGTGCGCGTCGACATCGACCGGCTCACGGTCCGTCACTACGAGCGGGGCGTCGGGCTCACGCGCGCCTGCGGCACGGGGGCGGTCGCGTGCGCGGCGGCCGCGATCGTACGCGGCGTCGCGCGCTCGCCCGTTCGCGTCGAGGTTCCCGGCGGCCGGCTCACCGTCGCGTGGCAGCGCGGGGCGCACGCGTCGCTCACCGGTCCCGCCGAGCCGATGCTCGAGCGCACGACGACGCGCTGATGGCGCGGCGCCTCCCGCCCGGGCTCGCGTATGCCGACCCGCGCGGCCGCATCTTTTTCGACGAGCACGTGCATCCGCTACTCGACGGCGGCGATCTGCGCGCGCCGCGGCCGGGCGAGCTCATTCCCGCGCCGCCGGGCACCGTGCCGACGATCTTGCCGGGTCGCGTCCCGCTTACGCGCGACGGCCGCGCGCTACCGCAACGCGTCGCGCTCGGCGCGCTGCTGCCCGCCGGCTATACGCGGCTCGCGCTGCCCGCGTATCGCGCGAATCCCGGCGCGCCAGTGCTGCCGCTCTTCGGCTACTCGTTCGCCTGCGTGGTCGATGACGAGCTCCACGTCGCGGCGATGCGCACGGACGCGAGCGACGACTGGGCGCCGCGGGCGTTCGGAGAGGGTGAGCTCGAAGCGCTCGTCGCCGAGCGGCGCGCCGACGATCCCGCGAGCGGCACGCTCGCACAGCTCGCGATCTGCGCGGAATCGTACGGCTGCTTCACGGCGCAGAACGTGTTCCTGCGGCGCGGGGAAGCGGCGCTGCCCGTCTCGCCGCGCTGCAACGCGCGCTGCGTCGGCTGCATCTCCGAGCAGGATGATGGCGTCGGCTTTCCCGCGCCGCAGCTGCGCATCGTGGAGGAGACCGATCCCGAAGATCTCGCGCGCGTCGCGCTTGCGCACCTCGCGTGCGTGCCGGATGGGATCGTCTCGTTCGGTCAGGGCTGCGAGGGCGAGCCGCTGCTGCGCTCGACAACGATCGCCCGCGCGATCGAGCGGATCCGCGCCACGACGAGCGACGGCACGATCAATCTCAATACGAACGGCAGCATGACGCGCTCGTTGCAGACGCTCGTCGACGCCGGGCTCGACGCCGTCCGGATCAGCCTCAACTCGTTTCGCCCGGCGACCTACGCGGCGTATTACCGGCCGCTCGGCTACGGCCTCGACGACGTCTTCGCGAGCATCGCGCTCGCCACGGGCGCCGGATTACGAACGTCGCTCAATCTGCTCACCCATCCCGGCGTGACGGATGACGTCGATGAGGTCGCCGCGAGCGACGCCTTCTTCGCCGCGACGCCGGTCACGATGGTCCAGACGCGTACGCTCAACATCGACCCCGAGCGGTATTTCGGAGTGGTCGGCCGTCCGACGTCTCCGCCGCTCGGCATGCGCGAGGCGCTACGCCGCATCGCAGCGGCCGGCGTGCGCGTGGGTAACTTCACGCACGCGCATTGACATCATTCTCGATTAGATGCCTGAGACACGAGCGAAAGTCCGGAATCGATCGCTGATCTTTTTGCCGCATACTCATATAAGTATAGTGGCGGTAACGTTCGTTCTTATCTCGTATGAAGTGATTATCGCAAGTCAGAGCAGCTGCACTTTATTTAGACTCGGGCTTCCTATTGATGATGGACGAGGCTTGCGGCGCGGCACCGTGACGGCCGTGTTTTCGGTACTCGAACACTTCGAACGAAACCCGGGTTTGCGCCTTGCTTGTGGTGTATAACCACGCTCAGGTCGTGACCATCCTCAATGCACCTGGGTTGTCTAACACCGAGAAGTTAAGGCGCGCTACTTCTCCTCAATGATTTGACGACGGCTTGTTCAGCGCAGATTCGATCACTCGGTGCAGATCGGCAGCCCTGTCGGCACATATGGCACGGTGACGACGACCGAGACGGACAAGCTCATTGATTGCCAGTTCGAGTTGTCTCTCGTCGAGGTTGTCGTCGCCACCCTCTGTGTCAATATGAGTGGAGTCCGGCCGTTGCCGGATAATTCTCTGAGGGCGACCAAGGTTGTTGTCCATGAATTCCGATTCCGAGGTTCGCTCGCAGCGGAAACGTCGAACGTTCACCGT
>JAABUK010002295.1_pt1 | contig 34636 bp, 44 predicted proteins | sample 5559141 | NCBI WGS metagenome assembly JAABUK01 (sample SAMN10711869, study PRJNA513367) | rock metagenome | isolation source: Antarctica rocks | place: Antarctica: Victoria Land, Pudding Butte nord | collected 2016-01-03
TATCTGGAGGTCACTGACATTTAGTTTGACACAAATGAATGACGTTTGGCAGGGTTGCTGAGGCTCTGCCACGAGCGATCAGACTTGTTGGCTGGCCAAAGCTTGTAATCTTCTTCTTCTTCTTCTGACATCGTGGTTTTGATGTTGCCTATGTGGCTGAAGAACTGGACAATCATGAAGCATATTATCATATTTGCTTTTGCAAGACGCTTGTCCTCGCGCAACGGCCAAACGCATATGACGATTGGTAGACTACTAGGCTCATGTTTGACCTAAGAGAAGACCACTGGTTACGGCAGGGTCAGCAAGTGTTATGGACAAGAGACTCTGGGCAGGCTCATGTACTCCATGAAGTTCATCCAGACCTTGAATATAAACTTTGAGTTTTGAACAAACAAATTAATAGGTGCATTCACAAGACAATTATGTATGTTGCTCTGTCTCAAAGTTTGCTGCTGTGGACTTCAGTCTGTCATTTCAGAGAATGCTGGCGTATCGCGTACAATTCAATCACTACGGTGTAAAGCATACGCAGTCTGCCTGACTCAATTGATAGTCCATCTGTCTAGTACCGACAACGTACTGAACAAGGTACACTGCGCATCTGAAAATCGACGTGCTATGCTGTCACAGCAAAACCTTACTACTGAAAAAGTGAGCATGCAAAGATTGTAGGAAATATAATAGAACTCTATTGCTGTTATGCACACCATGGGAGCAGAACCAAGTTGATATCGACAATCTCTTGCTGCCAAAAGGATCCAATTCAAAATGCTGCTCTCTTGCTGCTAGACAAAAGCACTTCCTGGCAGTCAGACCCAGCCAGGTTGTACAGTACGTCACAGAAACCGAGGATGATTACCATTCAATCTACTCCTGCCTTGCGATCTGTTACCAACTTGTCGTCCGTGAGCGTGTCTCCTGAAAATACCACCACCACCACCCCTTCCACTATGCCCGTCACCACCACCACTGCCACCAGCTGTGCCTCTCTGGCGTCTCTTGCGCGCAATGCGCAGCAACTGGTGTCCTCCGATTGCCAACACAGCACAGACAGCGTGCACTGGCAAGTCTGACCATTTGACTTCTTCAACACGTGGAGATTGTGACCTTGAAAGCCAGCTGTGCCAGGGCTGACGCTGTGGTGGTTGCTGCTTCTGACCTCTGCTGGCTTTGTGCAGCTGTTTCACTGCCAGCAACAAGCAGCACGTCAGTATTAACGCAATGTCATTTTGCTCCGATTGCGTATCAGCTGCCTTGCATACACATGTGACATATATTTTTGGAAAGTGGTGTCATACAGTGCATAGCCCTGGGGCAATACAGCACAGCGTTGTGCTAACAGCAAGTAGCAGCTCGACACTCATTGCTCTTTTGTTAGCACCCTCATCATGCATTGACAAGCAGTTATGGTACATGCTCTGTTCCGGGGCAGCCCGGTAACATTCTTGGCTTCTCATGAAATTGACGCCAAAAAGCATAGTCTTTTCTTTTCTTTTCTACATGCTCTGTTCTGACCGTTACCCCACCTGCTTTTGGTAGGAAAACATGCAGCAAACCAGCCAAGACGCCGCTCAGATGCCCGTTGAAGCTGGCATGATCACATGATAACAGAGCCTGGGTGAACGCCAGATGTGACCAGCAGGAGAAGCGAACTGGAATGGCAGTCAGGTTCATCACACTGGCTGTACCTTGCCGTGTGTAGTCTGCCACCACCTGTCACACACCCCATTCAATTAAGATGACTTTGACATTTTAATAGCATGTTGAGGACAGCTGTGCCCATGGATGTCATCAGCACTGACAAATGGACTTTGTGCAGCAACAAAACATACATGAGTCTGGACGAGAGGACACCACTGGCAAACAAGTTTGCATACAAAGCTACTCACCTGCAGTGCAAAGCATAGCCCAGATGCACCTACAGAAGTCTGCAAGAAGTACCCTTGCTTATCACCAAATCCCTGGTAGGAAATGCGGCTGTATAGCGCTGCAGTGCCACAGAATCAAGTCTCAGCATGTGACTGTGTTCACAAAAGCACAACACAAAAATCTTACCATCAAGAAAGCTTGCAGCCAATCCTAGTGATGTCACTGATGCTGCAAACTTTGTGACACCACACTTTGCTTCTAAACAGCTTCCTGACTGTACCAAACTGCCAAGGTTTGCCACCAGATGCTTGAGATCGCTGTGCAGAAATGTGCTTGTCACTAGCCTGTACAGCTGCTTGTGCTCCCATATCATGAAAGGCTGGTGTCCAAAAACAGGCAACGAAAAGCCAGTGTCATTGAGAAAGGGCAGACAATTTGCTGCCAGCAAAAGCTGAGTGCCAACTGGGATCTCTGAGATGCCTCCTAGGCCGTTCTCTATCGACAACCATAGCTGCAGCACCAACAGAGCAGACTCTTGTGTTGGCTGCGGAGTTCTGGGCACCGTTGGTTCTGTACCCTCTTGATACTGACGGAGAAGCTCTCTGCGATCAAAGTGCTGTTGTGCGGTCCCGTCGGTTGTATTCACAAACTGTTGCACTCCCTTGACCGCTGCCCAAAGCACGAGAATCAGCTCCGTCTCCTCTGTGCGCCTGTGAGACATGGTCGTTCACTAATAGCACTTTCGGGCGCTCAGAAACAACAGCTCTTCATATTTGCTTTTAAGAAGACGAAACGGCGGTCCGTCGACTTCAGCCAAATTGCGGAAGTGAGCTGCATGATTATGTCACAACACTTCGTCGCGAATCACCTACATGATTATAACATCCTGTAGACGTCCAAGTTGGGGGGGGGGCTTTTTTGTACCATAAGTCCAACTCAGACCCCACGCATGCACGTTCACGCACATGCGTTTGAAGTACAGAATGTCCGCGCACATGACCCCAGCTAAACTCACACAGCCGTTTTAGGGAATTCAAAGTTGCTTGGATTGAGATTATGCACTGTTTGCGCGCACAAGTCTGGTGACTTTTGAGACCTCGCGGTCGCGCAGCTGGAGTGTCGCACCGTGAGCCATGTCTGATTTCGCGATGACTCGAGACAACGGCGATGGAGGAAGAGACGTCGAGATGAGTGACGTGCGCTTGCTGGATGAAGACGAGATGGACGACACATTGCCTTTCGGCCAGTCTAATCTAACTAGTGTTTTGGCCAATCCTGACTTTGCCAGACGAAGGTGTTGCTCGAGATATGCCAGGGTGATCTCTTGTATAGCTGTGCTATCCTTGTACATATTGTGTCTTTTGTACAGGCCCTGGAACCGATTTGTCCGCTATCTTCAAGAGCGACCTCATCCCATGTTCAACTTCCCAACTGCAGGTACACCTTGTTACTTCGACATATGTCAGCTTGCTGTGCAGCATTCTGCTGTCATGTGGTGTGCAGGGTTGCATTTGCAGCTCAAGTCCTCATATGCCATTCTGGCATCACTTCCACTGATTGTTCAACGACAACTTGTGCACATGCAGGGTTTGCTGTACTGACCCTGCTGTTTCTGATCCTCTTCCTTGTGAGCACATTATCAGCATCCAAAGGCGATACAGCTTCTGGGGCTGGCACAAGCAGTGACATCCTATCAGGTGGGCAAGCGATAGACTCAACAAGTGCTGCAGGTAGTTTGCTGCTCTCATTTTGTGTCCTCGCTGCAAACCTTGGCATACAGTCCAGTTGACGCTGGTTTATGACGTCGTGGTGATGGACAAGTTTTCACTGATGTCAATGCGCCGCTAATGCCAATGTTTTGTTCTGCGCACACCTCAGAGCTATGTACGTCTGTTGAAGTCCGCTACCATTGACACTGTGTAAGATGTATATTTTCAAATTGCATCTCAATATGCACATTGGTGCTTCAGCTGATATCATAGCAGTATGTCTGGTGCTAGCAACATTCACTGGCACATGCAGCAACTTTGATGTCAAGCCTGTCCATCTGCTCTTCTGCTGCATATGCACATGGGACATGGCAGCATTATGGGCAAGGCCGTCACAGGTCATGCACTCCATAATTGCATTGTATGTCTTTCACACAGCAGCAGCCTGACAACTTGCCCTCAGCATCCAATGCAGCACCCTGAGTTGCACATCTGCCCTCCTCTTCTCAGCTGGAGTTGAGGCTTACTATAGCATTCAGGTAGAACCTGTTGTGTCCAGGCAGTGGTCAAGATGATTCAGGTATGTTGTATGACTACAAGGGGCGACCAAGGATGGTGAGCAGTGAGCATGGCATGGTGGCTGCCGACCAGGGAGACTGCTCTGCTCTTGGTACGCTTTGCTACTTGTGTCACATACGATGTTGCATGTTGCACTGGTCTGTCAATATTATCACTTCATTTTTTCCCCTTACAGTCTGGGGTGTGGAGCCAGTTGTGACTCATCAGATTTCCTGGCGTGAAAGCACAGGCATCTGCCAATATCTACTTTGCCTGTTGAGTTGTGTATGTCTGGTGTCCATTGCACACAGTTGCATGGCAGCGCTGACTTGTTCTGTGCACGCTTTGCATATGACACATTGGGTGATGCCTCGGTGACATCTTGCTCATCACAGCTTCAGCACAGTTACCCCCTGCAGGATGTGCTGTTTGATTCACTCATATCATCATACACTGCCTCAGGCCATACTGCCCTGCAGACTGCAAAGTTTTCCTACCCTCATTACAAATAGCTAATGGCAAGACTAGCCAGTGGGTACTTGACCAACAACACTCAGCTGGAGATGACGACCCCAGCAGCAAACCAGAAGTTGAAAATCTGCACAAAGCATCCATGCTAGAACTCTGATCAAACTGGCTTTCTGTGTTTGCTGTTACAATCGCAGAGTCCCCAAGCAACACAGGTTGTGACTGTTGGGCACAGGGGTGACAATTTTGAGACAAGGTGGGAATGCTGTAGATGCAACCATTACCACAGCGCTGTGTCAGGGCATCATGAGTCCTGCAGCCTCAGGCTTGGGAGGAGGCCACTTCATGGTCATCAGGTCTCCTAATGGCACAACAGAAGTGATAGATGCTAGGGAGCCAGCACCGGCGGCTGCCAATGAAACCATGTTCTCAGGTGTGCACATCAGCCTCATCGTAAGAAAAGAAAAGAAAAGAAAAGTTTACGCTTTTCAGTAATCATGACAGGAGCCTCCTGAGGCGGCAGCCCAGACAGCCTGGTCATATTGCTGTTGGTACTGTGCTGTTGTGACTTGTCAAGCAATTTAGTCTGAACCTGTGTGGGCTGACTCTTAGGGCTGTCCATGCAGGCTGGCAATCCCAGCATGATGCACGCTTGTTTTGTGATACATGATACGCTGATGTTGCTGGACACATGATCACTCGCAGTCATAAAAGTACGGCATAGGCTGAGCTAGCTATGTTGTGATCAAAGCATGGGAACTTTAGCGCTCAAGGTTTTGAATATTCTAATAAGCTTGAAGACATAAAGGTTGGTGTTCAAGCTGAGCATCATCACAGCAGCATCAGTTATCCAGCAGGCTCTGCATCATCTGCCAAAGCTGTGTTACAACTTTTCTAATGCCTGGCCGTGCAACCCTAAACCCACTGCTGTGGCATTCAACAAAATTTTGTGCCACTCACTCTAATAACAATAATAGTAATATCAACAAATTCGCTTTCCAGCTCTTGATGACCTAGGAATGTGCGGGACAAGTCCTGACTCTCCAAAGCAGTCTGTCTTGCGTATCTCTTTAAAGTTTACCAGTCCAACAGTTTTGACAATCGCGCAACGCGACATCATTGAAACTAGACCTAGGACTGACTCTGCATGTGCATTACAGGCAATCCTGATGCTGCTGTGAATGGTGGGCTGGCCATTGCGGTGCCTCTGGAGCTGAAGGGCTTGTGGATGGCCTGGCAGCGCCATGGCACCATTCCCTGGGCTGACCTGGTCACCCCCGTCATACCCCTAGCCCAGAAAGGGTTCGCCCTGCACCCATACCTTGCTGATGAGATTGGTGATGGAGAGTGGTGAGCAATGCCTGCTGCAGTGTTACCCAATACGTGGTTTTGGCAGTAGTAGTACGAAAAAATACAACTGTGAGACATAACCTCATGCATGCATCATGTTCAGCTGAGCATGGGCTATGCATTGCCCACTCGACTTGCTGGCTTGGCACAATGATCAATGGCTTGCAATGAGTGTGCATGATGCTAAGCTGTACTCAGGTAGACAACAGCATAGAACAGCTGTTGGGCATGGGCTTAGCATTTCCAGAGGGGCATTTCCAGAGGGGCATTTCGAAAGGGGCATTTCCAAAGGGGCATTTGGACAAGTGGCACCTGCTTTGGATGCCACACATCCATAGGCCTCACTGTATATCTGCATGACCCTAAAACCCTATCTGCGATATCTGGACTCTACAGCATGCCTGAGCATGCAGTGCTTGTTGTGAGCTACCATTGGGCAGAGGCACCTGTGCTTTCAAGCCAGGATGTCTGATGAGTCACAACTGGCTCCACACCCCAAGCTGTAAGGTATAAAATGAAAAGTGAAAAACATGAAGGCAGAAGCTGTGAAGTACTATACTTTGTATGATCTATCACAACACAGGTGTTTGCCTCTGTGCTATTGCAATGACAAGGCGGCGGAATGCAGGTTGAAGCCATATCCCACCTTGTACGAAACTTTCATGATCAAAGATGGTTCCAGTTGGCGGCCCCCAGCTGTGAATGAGAGCTGCTGTGCTCGCCCCCAGCTGGCTGCCACTCTGCAGCGTATTGCTGCAGATGGTCCCGATGCTGTCTACACCGGACAAGCTGGCCAGGTGATACATGGCTTCATCTGACGTCCTTACGCTTCATGTTGGTATCTTACGTCATGTCACATTACTTTATGTTACATTGTAATATGGTACAATATGTTTGGTTACGTTACATTACTTGACTGCATCACACTGCATCACACTGCATCACACTGCATCACAATGCATCACACTGTATCACATGACATTGCGCTAACTATGTTCCACTTTGTTCTGTTACTTTTCATTGAGTTTCATTGCAATCTGTCACATCAACAGAAGTGTGAACAATTTTGACATCCTTTTTGCTAATGAGCACTAGAATGGCTGTCGATGTGCAGTGTATCCCTATCAATGTGCACAATGCTGTGGCACCTGGACGAGCTGTCCAGGTGCACATCACAGACAATGGACATTGTGATGACACTGATGCACTTGATATGGTCACCACGGATTATATCTGCTGCACGCTGTGCTGCCTGGTTTCTGGCTGGCATCTACTGGGAGTAATCAAGATAAATAGTATGGATAGACTGTAAGCTCTGGCCAGACAATGCGCCAATAACAATGCCTTTACCATCACGAGTGCAGTGACTCCACAACGTAGGCTTACCTGTAATTTGGCAACCCCAGCAAGATGTCAGGGATTTGGCAATCCCAGCGGAATGTCAGGGATTTGGCAGCCCCAGCAAAATGTCAGAGATTTGGCAACCCCAGCAAAATGTCAGGGACTTGGCAACCCCAGCAGAATGGGTTATGTGTGTGTGCAGAGTCTGGCAGGTGAGATCCAGGCTGCAGGCGGCATTGTGAACCCCCAGGACCTGCTCTCAGCACAACCTGTCGTCAAGCAGCCAATCACTGCACAGGTACACAATGCAAACCCATGTTACGTAGTACGTAATATGTTGAACGTAGTACGTAACTGTGATACGTAGTACGTAATACGTACATCTGTCCCCCCCCCCGCCCCCCTCCCAGGAGGATGCCAAGATGTCCTGCAGTGTGATGCCTGCAGATGCTGAACTGATGGCCCAGCTGCACACTAAGTGTGGACTCCTGTGATGTAGAATCTGCTTGTATGCTCAGGTTATGTTGAGCTGTGCTCACACCATCACAGTCTGGTCACGCCACCACATATTCCATCATGGACATCCAGGATCCATGACCTGTTGCACCTGCCTTGCAATTTAGGACACTGCAGAATGCTGGTTGTTTGGTAGTCCAGAGCAATCCTGGCTCTGAGCATGACTTAATCGTGTGTAGAAGATTCAAGAAATGACATGTGCCTGCACTTGTACATGGTACATGCGGAAGTATGGCAATCATAAGACAGCGTACAGGTCAACAGCATAGTGAACTCAAGACTTGCTGAGAACGTCATCTGTTAACCATTATGTGATACAACTTTACTATGTGGCTGAGTGTGTGTGGGTGGGACAGGTGTGGGGGTATGAGCTGGCGGTGCCCCCTCCCCCCTCATCAGGTGCAACTGTCATCCTAGCCCTCCACATACTGTCAGGTAAGGTACGTACACCCCACCCTCCTAGCCTCACCCTTTCAACATGTCTGCAGTCATCATGGGTGTGTGCGAGGCTGTTGCTGAGCTGGCATGTCTGGAAGCACAGCAGCTGCTGCAAGTAGGCATAGAGAGCATCAGAGCCTTTGAGCTGAAACCCTGAACAGGCCATGCACATTGCAGCCAGCTTACCAGCTTACTCATCAGCTGTGGTACAAACTGCATTACAGCTCACTAACAAGGTGAATTTCATGCAAAGCATGCGCTTTTGGTGAGCAGGTTTTGCAGCACCCTTCGGCGGTGCCAATGCACTGGGCAGCCACCACTTGGTGGAAGCCATGAAGGATGCCTTTGCCTTGAGGATGCAGCTGGGGGACCCTGGGCCTGACAATGCCTACTTGGATCTTGACCCTGTGCTGCATGACATGCTGTCGCTGCGCTTTGCAAACCAGCTCCAGTGAGTAGATGCTTCTGGAATGCCTACTTGGATCTTGACCCAGTGCTGCATGACATGCTGTCACTACGCTTTGCAAACCAGCTACAGTGAGTTGATGCTTCTGGAATGCCTGCTGTCACCTGGCTGTTGATGCGCAAGTGGCTGCCATACAACTGCATATACTGTACAGCATGCGGTTGAGTTGGGTGTGTGCACTACATCTTGCTTGGTTCATGATGCAATGTCAGGTTCATTTGACACGTTCTGTCTCTTTCACCACTTGACAAGATGTAGTGACCGGCCACTGCTTTTGTTCTGAAGGTCTGCCAAAAGCTCCAATGTTGCAGAATGTTGTGCTGTTGCGTTCTAGCTCGCACTGCCTTGCAAGCAGACTACCTCACATAGTACATGCTGCGCTTGCTGTACCATCTGAAGTAGTCTTTGTGCAAGGCAGTGCGAACAAGGACTCAGAATGTCACAGTGCAGCAGTACCAGTGCAAGCGCGGCTCCAAATCAGTCACCCACTGTTGACAGCATCTGAGAAGTGCTGACATAGCAAGCTGCAAGCAATACTGCTGATGCTGTTGCAGGCAAGAGATGTCAGATAACTCCACGCAGGCCTTCACAGCTTATGGAGGGCCATATAAAGAATCAGTGAATCCAGATGACCACGGCACATCTCACCTGTCAGTGGTAGACTCCCAGCGAGGTTCAGTTGCCATGACAACAACCATCAACACAGGCTTTGGATCCAAAGTCATCTCAAACTCAACAGGTTGGTACCTGTGTGGATTGCGTGATTGATCTGCTTTGCATGCAAGACAGTTGTTGGAATGCCATGCACCTTGTTGTCAGTCCCATGGCAGCTTGGCAAATCCCGGTGAGCTGTGAGTGTGAGCTTTGGGTGTGAGTTTCAAGTGTGAACTCTGAGCGTGAGCTCTGAGAGTCAACGACACATTTTGTGGTCTGCACTGCTGAAGCAACGCTGCATGCAGTTTGTGATATCAATGCATGGCTTCAATGGGTTGGTTTCCACATCCTATGTCCAGAACTGACACTTCAAGTCACATCAAATTGTGCAGCACAGTGACAGATATCACACTCTGTGTGCCCAGCCCTAGGTCATGTTTCTGTCCAATGTCTGTGCTGTCTGTGCTGTTGCTATGCAGGGTTCATATTGAACAATGAAATGCATGATTCCAGCACACCATAACATTACCAGGACATGTGTCTGTCCAATGTCTGTGCTGTCATCATGCAGGCTTCATATTGAACAATCAAATGGATGACTTCAGCACACCAGACCAGGAGAATGTATACGGCCTGGCTCCCAGCGCCCCAAATTTCATCAGGCCAGGCAAGAAGCCCCTGAGCTCAATGTCCCCAACCCTGCTGCAAGACAGCCAGGGCCGCTTGGTGGGTGCCCTAGGGGCTAGTGGAGGGCCCAGAATCATCACAGCTGTTCTGCAAACCATCATCAGGTATGCCATAATATACCATCTGATATTGGTTACACTGGCGCACTCACATGTTGGCAATGCACATCACCTCGTGCTGAAGTTCTTCTAAACTGTTATCCATTTCATTGTGATCTGCTCAGCTTGAAAGCATTTCATCAGCTGAGTGTCTTGCTTTTGAGCAATTTGGTGACACGCATGTGTCTCTGGTGCGGCAGAGCTGTAGATGAGGTGGATGCCTGTCATGCGCCATCAATGTACCAGTGCCTAGCATGGCTGTATCAAGTTTTAGGGTTGGATGTACTATTCAGTGCCTTGCACAGATCTTGACTCACAAGCCCTTTGATGCTTGCGGCATTTCTCAAGCATTACAGGCTTGCATGTCTTCCTGGCAAGGGCTGCACAGCCTGTGACATAGGATGCTGGTGGGGAGACAGGTGTGAGGGGATGCTGTGATTGCAGGCTGTTGGCATTGGGGCAGGACCCCTTGCAAGCTGTGTCTGGTGCTCGCCTTCACCATCAGCTGCTGCCAGACCTGGTCAGAGCTGAGCACTGGAATGTCAGTAGTGTCACTGGACCCAGCTTCATGGTCACACATGCTGAGGTGGAGGTATACCTACCTACTCAACTGTCTTGCTGTGCTCAAGTTGTTGCCAGGAAGACATGCAAGTGTTGGGTTGTCTTAAGTACGGATTATTTATACACTTCTTGTTTGCGTAGTTCCACAAGAGTCATATTGCAGTGGGTGCAATGCTTCAGCAACCACGGGACTTGAGCTGGCTGCACAAGCCTTGTGTTGATTATGGGCACTGCATGGGTGTCACTAACAAAGCACTTCAACAAAGTTAAAGATGCAGGCAGTGAGTGACATTGCAGCAGGCAAGACGGTTGACGTGCCATTCTTGCAGGGGTTGAGAGCACGTGGACACAATGTGACAGAAGGTCGCTATACTGCAGTCACGCAAGCAATTGTTGTTGATCCTGATCATGACACACTGATTGGCGCAAGTGATCCAAGGAAGGATGGCGCTCCAGCTGCCTACTGATCATAATATGGTGTACTATAGTATGGTATTACCCTGTCAGGCCGCATAGCAAGGCTCACTACCACATGGTTGGTCAACAAACATGAGTGGGGAGAGTCAAAGGTGTTGGGAGGTGCCTTGAAGGCAGTTGAAACCTGCGACTATCGTTGTGTATGGGTTGCAATGTCTGTTTTGAAGTAATTGGGCTATACATGCCTGACAGCGACTTGACACTACGACCATATGACTGCTGCTTGACATGACACCTTGTTTCACCACTTTGACGCGCCCATGCCTGAGTGCTGTGACATTGGGATTGACCAGTTGCTGCAGCTGTCATGGAGAACGATGTACGCAAGAGTGCAATTCAACCTATCCCATACTAGAAATTCTAGAAACTTTTGAAAAGGAATGCTTCTGTGGTGTGAAAGTGTGACAACCATATGGCATGCATGGCTAGTGCCTAGTCAACAACAAGTTCTCAGCATGTGCAAAGTCAATCAAGCAGTAACAGCTTCACAGTTCACAGTGATAGCCTGTTTAGTGCGTGCACACTGATTCATAATGATTCTGGTTTGCCGCAAGCATGCACGCAATTGGACTTGCAACTGTTTGACTGATGAGCACATCGTGTGACTGGGGCCTGCAGTTGTCATTGTTTCTGTTCAAGCTCAAAAACACCGGGACAAACAGAAGCAAGGCAGAGAACTGCTAAAATGTTACTTATTAAAAATTCAGTGGGCAACTTCAAGAAGAGCAATGCCGTAAAATGAAATCAAGGGTCAGAAAGTCAGAGAAACCTTTTATTCATAGCAAAACAAGCAAATTGCATTGAATGTCAGAGGATTGCTGTAATGACGAAATCAGCTACAGTCTCCCAAAAGCTGTATAGCCTAAATAGATGCATCCAGAGGAGCTACTTCATCAGTGTCATCTAAAAGAGCTTCATCCCCGGGATCAACTTCGTACAATGGCGGCTCAGGACAATGATCAAGCGGGTCACATTCAGTCACATTCACAGCTAATTCAGGCATGGTAACATCGGTCAGCATCAACCCATGCAGCCTTTGAAGGAGCTGCATGGTATAACAGTCTCTGCCAGAAGGGCTAAGATACAACTTTGCAAAAGCATTTGCCTCAAGAATCATAGTGGCTATCTCATCTTGATGATGGCGAGCCCAATACATCATCTCCTCTAAATTGACAAAAGTGCTGTTGGCTTCCAAAGGAATGTAGTGCACAAACGGTTTGAGCAATGGATAGTACCACTCAGACTCATCATTGTCAATTTTGAAGACAGCAGCATCTGACGCAAGTTGCAATGCAAGTCGGACACTGGCACAGTTGCCTGGGGCCCAAATCAGGTACTTGTACATGGCAACCTGCTCAGCAAATGTCAGAGACTCCTTCATAAAGCGCTTGTCAGGCAAAGTTTCATTCATGAGTTCTGCAGACCACCTGGAGACTCCGCTGTCAATCAATTCTGGTCTTTCCAGGCCTAGCTGCAGTAAGGCATTTCTGCCCTTACTCCATCCCTGAAAGGCATCCGTTGTACCTCGCCAGACAGCACGATGAAGCCTATGTGTCTGATATTTTGGCATGTCATCACGCCGGCTGACATCACCCTCCAAGACATTGGGAAACAGGATGTCAGTGTGTGTGGGTCGTGTGCAGAAGGAAAGGACAGGTAAAGGAACGCCCGGAGCTGGCAGGTCCCTTTGGTATAAGGGCTGATTGGGGTTGTCTCCGCTGTTGAAAGGCAGCGTCATGTTTGGCAGCTTTGCCTTCATTTGTATTTGCTTCAGGAGATTGAAGAAAGCCGGCAATAAACCCCGCCTGTCTGCCCCTCTTCTCATGTACAGCTCATTGTCTGCTATATAGATGTACTGAGCAGTGAGATTGTGATCTTCTAGACCAATCAGGCCCGTTTTGCTCCAATGACGCAGGTTGTGGTCGAGCAGGGCTTTATATGTCTCAGTAACGTTTTGGCAATGCAGAGCTGTATAGTCCTCAAGAGACGGAAGTTGTACTTCGGGCATCTCAACTTCAGCTTGTTCTACATCTACAGACTCGAGATCTCTCAGCCGCGCTTGCAGCCTCACAGTCCAGCTTATGTCTCGCACAGTTGCAGTTTCCTCGCCCGAGTGCGCCATTGCTGAGACAAGTATCGATAATGCGCTGCTGGCAATGAGAAGTACCAGTACAGCCATGCTTTTGCTGCTTTTGTGTCGCAGGCGATCATCAGCAAACGCTTTTGCCATGAACTATTTGCAAAAGACAGTGGATCGATCTGATATCAGCACATCTGTACGCTGCCGCACTGATCAACAAGGCACAAGCAGACCAGTCGTTTGCACGGAAACGCACATGTTGTGACAGACCAGCGACACGCTGAGAAGCAGCGTTCATGGATGCAAGGCTGCCGGCTGTGACACTGAATAGCTTACATCTTTGCGCGGGACTTTCGAAGACCAAACTTAATGGATGTTCGCATGGAGAAGCCATTTGACTTGCACTGCAAATGTGTGTAGTTGTAGAGGTCAAGCTGTATGTCATGCGTATGTCAGTAAGGCATGTAAACATTGCCAATCAGTGTACTCCGCCACAAAATGACATGGTGTCAGCTGGTCTGCACCTGCATGCGGTTGTAGGACACGTGCAGCTTCATACATGATTATGCGGCCAGCAGGCGCCACTGACGTGTTGTTGCTTCTGATCCTTCTTGGACTTACAGATGTCATGACACAGTGTGACATGACCTTATGGCCAGCTTGAAGTTTGGCTGCTCTCACCATTTCTGACCTACTGAGCTTAGGCTTTAAGCCTTGCAGCTATAGGTACCTGCGCCTGTTACAGAGGTAGTGGTGGTGCTCATAACAGAAAGTATGTAATGGCGTTATATGTAAGCCCACAGGGTGTGCCATTAAGCATATGCATGCATGCAAATGCAACAGGATGGTGCATAGCTTGATTTACCTTCCTGCCAAGACACACATGGCAGCAAGTCCACAAGTGCTATGACTTTGATGTCAACTGATTTCTGGGCGATGCTGATTTCTGGCCTGATGCGTTTGCTCATGGTTGACCTCATAATCAGTCAGATTGTTTTCCAGACTTTGGTGCATGTTAGGTCAACAAACTTCTTCTGTTAGGTCAACGGTCTGCAGGAACTGATCGCAACTGCAACGCGCGCAGTACAACTGTACTCGACAGAAACGGAAAACTAGGAAACGTTTGCGTTGCACAGTCGCCGATCGTCTACCGCTGCGGCCAGCATGGCGAGCAACGACCTGGAGGAGAGATTCAAGGGCATCGGTTTAGCGGACTCGACTGCCAAGTGGGTCGCTGCCGATCTTACTTTTGACAACATCACAAGCAGCCTTTTATCCTCTTTGCATCAAGTGAGATTGCAAGGCCTCCTTCATACATCAGCTTTTGCTTGACCCATGTGCTGCATCGGCAGGACTGCTGTCAAGAACAAGAAATTGACACATGAGCTGGAAGCTATCATACAAGAAGCAGGTGTGTCAAACGGATGTCCAAAGCAGCAAGGCACTCTTCTATATGATTGCGCTTCTAAGGTGAGGTCAAGCGTTTACTGGCAGTAACGGCCCCGCTGCAGCTTTCAAATCGTCACAGTTGTAGATGCTCAGGTTGCAACAAAAAGACTGACAAATTTCAGCTCATTTTGTGCACACTGTGCAGTATCCAGACAATGCCAAGGAGAATCGCCAACAGTTCATGCTGGACTTCATCATGACAGGCAAAATTCAGGTATGATTGGCAACATGCCATGCTAACTGAAATGACTGACGCACTCCGACACCACACAAACCCTAACATTATCGGATGCAAAGCCTGCATGCTCCTGCAGAAATCTACGCCCAATCTTGAAGGCGCTTTCAAGTATCTCAAGCAGCATGTTGGCAACAAGCCTCTCACTTCTGATTTAGTTCATGGCTTGGAAGAAGCTGCCGGCGTAGGAGTAGTCATCACCCCTGAGCAGATTGATGCTACTGTTGATCACCACATCAGCAAGGTCAAACCTCAGCTTGTGGAACAAAGGTAGGAGGCAGGCTTGTCAGCTAGTCTTGAGACCAGACTTACCTTCTTACCTCTCTCTGCACTGTCAGTCCTGCTTGCTAGGTCTCCTACCAACATGCCGATTGCTGCTGTGGCTGTCAAAACTACAGCCCCCTGAAGCCTCCTATGCACTACAGTACACAAACCTTACTGCTGTCGGTGGTTGATGCCTGCAAGCCACAGAGTGGCACACCACAGAGCCCTCACAGCTTGGCTGCTCATGCCAGATACATCCACCACAGCAGATGTTACCTTTTCTGCAACTGCTGTTCAGCAATCTTAAGCATGAGCACATTGCTCTGCCGTTTTTACCTTTTCTGCAGCTGTTGTTCAGCAATCTTAAGCATGAGCACATTGCTCTGCCGTTGTTACCTTTTCTGCAGCTGTTGTTCAGCACTCTCAAGCTTGAGCACATTGTTTTGCCAAGCAAAACCTCTCACAGCAGCATACATTCCCACAGCAGCATACATTCCCGCAGCAGCATACATTCCCACAGCTTTTTTGTGAACTTACAGGTATGCCTACCCGACGGCGCAGATGTTTCGGGAGATCAGGGAGGAGCTGATTTGGGCCGATGGAGGGGCAGTCAAGAAGGCCACTGATGCTGCTATCCTGTCCCTGCTGGGGCCTAAGACGGAAGCTGACCTGCAAGCCGGCAAGAAGAAGCCTGCCAAGAAGGTAAGCAGGTAGTGACTCAATGGCATCATGTGCAGAGGCTTAACTGCACACATAGTCAGGTGAGTACATGCACTCCTCCTGCCCAATGTCATAATGTCATGCAGCGTAAGCCACTTGTTCATGTGTGTGTCTGCGATCAGACCTCATGGTGCATGTGATTGATACGCACTGTCATGTTTTGTGTTTGCCTGCATCACCTAAACAAGAGTCCCAAGGTAGCTCTACAACAGTAAGGATGGGAGTGCAATGGACTTGCAGGCTGCGCCTGTTGGTGAGAAGACCAAAGGCGCGGCAGCAGCTGCAGTGCAGGCGGTGCAGGAGGAAGCTACGCCCTCACATGATGTGTACGGTCATCTCCCCAAACCAGAAGAGAATGACAAGGCAAGCTCAGCTGACCGGGGGGGTGCCTACCTTATGACATCTCATCCATAGGCCTTCAAAACTTGCGGCACACTCTGTCACCATGTCTCCCCATCCCTGACCTGCTAGAAGCACTTTGTCATGTGGTGTGTAGTTTGTGTGCCATGTTCATGCCAGCCAGTGCAAGCCTTTGACAGTTCTTGACCACGTGTCAGCAATTTTGGCTAAGCACTGCAGGGTCAAAAGCAATCGATAACAGAGCATTAGTGTGGTGACAGTGGTGAAGCTGATGCAAAACAGGGTGCTAATGCCGCAATGCCACTTAACATAGCTCTACATAGTCTATAGACGCAGAACAGAATGAGTTTGAAAAAGGCCGTTCAGAGCAGTGCAGCTTGAATAGCAGTTTCCAGCAAGGGGATGTGGGGGTGCAGGTTCACAAGGTGGTGACCTTCAGCCCTGAAGCCGGAGGCGGCGAGATACGCATTGCCAACACGGCAGCTCAGCTGCAGACACACCTGAAAGCCACTGGTGGCAAGGTCATGACCAGATTCCCCCCTGAACCTAATGGTTACCTGCACATCGGCCATGCCAAGGTGACACTCCATCCTCATTTTTGCCTTTGAGTTTGAGGATTATAATAGATATACTTTTAGGCTGTGTGACCTGCACTACACTGTATCTCTTGTCATAGGCTGTGTCACCTCTGTTGTACAATGTACCGCCCAACTTCTACTCCCAAACCTCACAGCCTTGTTAAAAGACATTAATAGACCTTGTACATCATCTGCAGCATGGTGCATACCACTATTGAATCATGTAGCAAGCTGCTGCTTGATCTCTGGACTGTTTGTGCATGCCACTGTTGGGTTGATGCACAGAACCCAACAGGGTTGCCGCAGGATCGACAGCGTTCTAACATCTACAATCGACACAAACATGAAAAGCAGGTGGTAAGTGGCTGAAGTCTGAATCGCAGGCCATGTTTGTGAGCTTTGGTATGGCAGAGCATCTGAATGGGGAGTGTGTGCTGCGTTTTGATGACACCAATCCTGAGGCAGAGAAACAGGAGTACATTGACCATATCCAGGACATTGTGGCCTGGATGGGCTGGAAGCCTAGTAAGGCAAGCACTCACTCCACCTTGTCAGCATATGCATGTAAGTTATGCATGCACAAGCAAAGGCTGGTCTGTACATGTGGCTGGAAACCTAGTAGGGCAAGCGCTCACTGCACTTTGTCATTGTGTGCATGTAAGTTGTGCATGCACAAGCAAAGGCTGGTCTGTACATGTGGCTGGAAACCTAGTAAGGCAAGCACCCACTCCACCTTGCCATTGTGTGCATGCACTGTCCTGCACCTTGTGCATACCATGTGTCTGATGAGGACAATTCAGAAATTATTTTGTGTGCAGAAATTCGATGTCAGGTGATTGCATGCGCAGATAGGTAACGACTGGTTCCGCACCATCTTGCCTGTGTTGCAGAGCATACAGTGTTGCAGTGTGGGTCGCAATGTCAAGCATCCCCTGTGGCATACACTGAGGATGAGAAGTCATTGTTTTGGCTGCAAAAAGCATATGCCTGGCAGCCTTTGCCTAAACATGGTTTCATGCTGCAGATCACGTACTCGTCTGATCACTTTGAGCAGCTGTACCAGCTGTCCATACTGCTCATCAAGGGCGGCCATGCCTATGTGGATCACCAGACTGCTGATCAAATCAAGCTGAGCAGGTTTGACTCCCTTAACTGGAACAGAACTGCTTTGGTAGATCACCTTACCAACAAGCCATTTTGCCTAAGTAGACTGGGCTTACTTTCGCTAAGCTCAAGCAGAAGTTAGAAGAGACATGCTATCAAGAGTTGCCCTGAGTATCCACTATCTACTGCTGAAGCTCAGCAAAGATAGGTTCAGTCTGCAAGCAAGGATAGATTTGCTTGTTGGCAAGGCAGTGCTCCAAACTCGTTCATTTGAGACATGCCATTAGAGCTGAGACACAAATTTGAGACAGGAATGACTGATTCTGCGGCCTGCATAGGATGCGTTTCTACTTGTGAAACAGCCAATTCTCACTTGTGACATGTTTGCATCCCTAAGAGGCGACAATGTGTTACATACCATGCTAGGGAGTTCATCAACTTGCTACTATCTGCCAAAAAGCTTTTCATATTCATTGTGATTGGTGAGCAGCAATGCTAGCAAGGAACCATGTTGCTAGCACTGCACCAACTTTGCTGCTGAAGCTGACATAAGCTGGCATTAAGCTGACATTAAGCTGGCATGCTTGCATGATGCAGCACTTGCTGACAGGGGATGAATCATGTGCAGGAAAAACAGGGAGCCCAGTCCCTGGCGGGATAGACCCATTGACGAAAGCCTGGCTTTGTTCGAGGACATGCGGCGAGGCCTGGTTGATGAAGGGCAGGCCACCCTCAGGTATCATCCCCCTAACAATAAGAATAACAACAATAATAACAATAATAACAACAATAATAACAATAAGTAATAATAATAATAATAATAATAATAACAATAACAATATTTACGCTTTCCAGCTCATGATGAGCTAGGCATGTGCAGGACAAGTCTTGTCTGTACAAACCAAGTCAGTCTTGTGCATCCCTGCAAGGTCACTCCCCTCCCTCCCCTATACACACAATATGTAAGGTGAGCAAGAAAAGAGCAGTCTACGCTTGTGGGCAATCCTTCAGCGAGCCTCCATAGGCAGCAGCCCACAGCTAGGTACAATGTATGCACAAAGCAGACAGTGCGCATGTGATGTGTACATGTTGTACAACTGTCAATACATATTGCTGTGTCAGTGTGCTTCTCTTGTGTGTGCGTTTCAATGCATCTGTGCAGATTTCAGTGTAGATGTCAGCATGATGGCAGCAGCAACAGCAGCAGCAGGAGAAGAAGATAATAGTCAGTGAAAGATGAGTGGCAGCGCTTGTGGCTGTGAGCAGTCAAGGCCAGTTAGCAAGCTTTCAAGCCAGGATGTCTGATGAGTCACAACTGGCTCCACACCCCAGACTGTAAGGTATAATATGGAAAAACAAAAATGCAAGGCATGGCTTGGTGATGCAGGATGCGTGGCGATCACAAGAACGATGTGGCTGTCATGTGGGACCTCATAGCCTACAGAGTCAAGTTTGCGCATCACCCCCATGCCGGCGACACCTGGTGCATCTACCCCAGCTATGACTACACCCACTGCCTGGTGGATGCCCTGGAAAACATCACACATTCACTTTGTACACTGGAGTTTGAGACGCGGCGAGCCTCCTACTACTGGCTACTTGAGGTGACTGCCTGCTCACCATTCTGCTCAAGGAATTGTTCATGCAGCCTGATTTGGTGGTGTTTAGACTAAACCATTGCCACAATGCAAAGATACGTCTAACGTCCCCAGACGCTTCTGAGTTTAGACTTCCAGTGTAGGGGTGACGTTTTTAAATTAAATTAGACGTTCTGGGATTGAAAAGAGCTTTTGTGGACCTCACCAGCACAGAATCAGCACTCAAACTCAACGGCAAAGCAATGCCTGCAATGCATAATTAGCTGGCATATGCTGTGCAATGCTCATCAGTTTTGATCATGTCCTGTTCAAAACATGGAGGGTGCAAAGAAGTGTGCACTGTAGTCAGGTGTCTCATAGCGAGGTAGGTTGAGAAGCGTGCTTGACAAGTGGTTGGAGTGCAGGTCTTGGAGCAGTACAAGCCTGTGGTCTGGGAGTATGCCCGCCTCAACCTGACATACAATGTGCTGTCCAAGCGCAAACTGAACAGGCTGGTGACAGAGGGGTTTGTAGGGGGGTGGGATGACCCCCGCCTTCTGACCCTGGCTGGCCTGAGGCGCAGAGGCGTCACTAGTACTGTGCGTTCTTCCCAGCATCTTCTCATGCTGCTCATTGTCTTGTGATTTGCAGATGCTACACACTGAAAGATGAGGTTTCTGAATGTGCAGCAATGCACAGTGGTGAATTTCGGCGTACCTGTGCTAGGTCCCTGCTCCTTCTTCAAGATGTGGTATTTTGACAGAACGACCACGTTTTGCTGCCCCAGTGCTCCTGCAGCTCATGAGTCTGCTGCCTGAGTGCAACTCAGCTGGTCTGAGCACTTGTTGCACCAGCTGCAGCTGCTGCACATTTCAGCCAGGGTCTAAACAGTCAGAGGCAGCATGCTCTTGCCAGTTAGATACTGGTGATGCTGCTTGAGCAGTGAGGCATGAAACAGTTGTCTGTGCCAACTGGCAAGTTGTTGCTTTGCAGGGGATTAACAACTTCTGCAGAGAGATTGGCATTACTAGGACAGGGGGGGAGCTGCCCCTCCACATTCTGGACTACCACGTGCGCGCAGACCTGCACCTCACCTCTGCTCGCACCCTGGCAGTGCTGCATCCCCTCAAAGTGGTCATCACCAACCTTCCAGAGGACCACTATGAGATGGTGGACGCCAAGGCAAGCCCTCTTGACTGTGCTGTGCACAACTTGGTGACCATGATACCACCTTTTAAACCACTGAAACAGTTTTGCAATGTAGAAACGTCCCTGTCCCTAGACGTTTTTGAGTCTATATTGCCGGTGTAGGGATGACGTTTCTGAAATCAAATAGACATTTCAGGATTGAAAAGAGCTGGTGCAGAGCCAAGTCAAGGGTCCAACTGTGAGCATGTCATCGTGATTGCTACTGCATTTTGTGGTTCAACAATCAGCCCTGTTAGTCTAGCAGGCACCTACATTTGCAGTACATACACATACACTATGCTTGTGTAGACAGTGTGCAGTGTATGCCCAAATTGGTGGGCTGCGTATATTGCTGCAGGTGTTCCCTTTCCCTGGCAAAGATGAGACTTACCAAGTGCCCTTCACCAGGGTGGTCTACATAGAGCAGGATGACTTCCGAGAGCAGGACCAAAAGAAGTACTTTGGCCTGGCTCCTGGCAAGTCTGTGCTGCTCAGGTGCCATACTTCTCACACTCTCCTGCTTGCCCACTTGCATGGTCCCAGACCTGCTCAAAACTTTCATGGCCAACACTCAGGGGAGATTTACTCCTGCTTGCCCACTTGCATGGTCCAAGACCTGTTCAAAGTCATCATGACCAACACTCAGGGGAGCTTCAACCTCCTGCTTCTAGGCTTGTCTGCATAGCTGCCCTCACAACACCTACCATGGCTGGTTCTGGTTGTACATATGCTACTGATGTTCTGTAAGCAAACTAGGCACACCGGTGTTTGGCTGCTGTATGATGCAGGTATGCGTATGTCATCACCTGTACAGACTTCCGCAAGGAGGGTGACAGAGTGACAGAGGTGCATGTGGAGGGGCGTAAGGTCAAAGATGATGAGAAGCCTCCCAAGGTCACTGTCAACCTTCTCACTGTTGACTGCACAACTGTCTGCCATCTTGTTGAGCATGACACACAATCCAGGCAGTGTCTTGCTGCTGTAGGCTGCTGAGCACAGAGCTGGCTGTGTGACATTGCCTGGAATTGATGCACTCACAAGCGAGTGCTGTGTATATAGGCGGATATCTGGATGTGCAGTGAGGGTTAATGGTTGGGTGTGTGCATGCAGGGTGTACTGCACTGGGTGGGCCAGCCCAAGGCAGGGCAGGAGCCAGCACGCTTTGAGGCCAGGCTGTATGACCGCCTCTTCTCTACCCAGACTCCAGGCAGTAAGAAGAAGGTTGAGGATGGTCAAGATCCTGCTACAGCAACAGGTCAGGCAGCTCCTACTCTTTGCATTGCATGCATCCGATTGCTGCTTGAAAATCTCAGCTTTCATCAGTACAAAAGCGTCCAATGTACAGAGATTCCTGACAGAATTGCTCTGATCCTGTGATTCCTGAGCATCCTGACAATGGAGCCTGAAGTGCAGGGGAAGTAGAAGAGGAAGAAGAAGAGGATGAGGAAGAGAAGGCAGGAGATTCATGGCTGAATGAGCTCAATCCTGACTCACGGACAGTGGTGCAGGGCTGCATGGCAAACATACATCTGGCAAACGCTAAGCCAGGAGACAGGCATGCTTCATGCTCTGCTTCCAGTGTTTGCTTGCCACAAACCATTGTAGATATGCATGTACATACACTGCTGCTGCGTTGCACATAACAGAGACAGATGCAGCGCATTTGTCTTTTTGACCATGCAGGCGATCACTGTCAGAGTAGAATGTGCATCTACATGGAATAGTGATGCTGCGTTTGCCATTTTCCCATTCACTGTGAGATGTCACCTGCAGGTTTCAGTTTGAGCGGCAAGGCTTCTTCTGTGTGGACCCTGACAGCCAGGGTGGTAAGCTTGTATGCAACCGCACTTGTACACTCAATGAGTCCAAGGACAAGTAGGCAACCGCCTCTGACTGGCTGCTTATCAGATGTGGCCACAAAAGCTTTTGAGCAGAACAGACTTCTCTGTGTCTCACTTTTGAGCTGCCGCTTGTCAGCATCTAGTTTTCACAATGCACGCAGAGGCTTCAGTACCGACTTCGGGCTGTCTTGCAGGACCAATTGGTAGTCTGACACCTCATCACAACTCATCTGACTGCTCGTTTTGACATAAAATCAATAAGTGGCCAGTTGACAAGCTCTCTGCACATCCTGCTTGTGATAATCTTGAAAGTACCATCTACACTGCTGACTGGCCAGTCAACTTCAGGTAGTGCGCACTTGTAGCACAAGCAGGCATCATGCCAGCCAATCAGTACCAGTAGTATAGAGTGTCTGGATGACAACACAAGTCAAACAAACGTGACGAAAGCTACAATTTTCATACAGGAATGGTATGCTGAGAGAAACAAGGACTGTGACTCCACATGTTGCGGGTCTCCTAAGGTGGCCATATAAGTCTCAAATTTGTGCACATGCAATATGGTCTTAAAATGAACTTGATACATTCAAACGGGCATCTTGAAATGCCAACACATTATGCTGCTTGCAGTCTGGTGCATGTCAAGTGTGAGCATGTAAAACAGCATCCTCATGCACAGCTGATCATGTGACCAGCAGCTGTGTACTGACTCAGGAAGTTTTTGTCTTGACATCATTAGCAATTGTGTCACTGTTCAAGTAACGCTTATACCGCTCAATGTCTTTCTTGATTTTCTGATACCTAGTGAGGTCCAGGTGTTTCTTCTTGTAACCTTCAACCTGCATACAGACACAGCCTGAGTTCCAGAGAATTGTAAACACATGCTGTACTGCATGCAATTATCGTCATGACACTTCACTGACACTCTACTGTATGCAACTATTGATCAGGGTCTATGGCATTTTGCAGGCAAGACTCTCTCATGCATAAAAAATTGGCATAGCTTTATTACTGTCATACCTGCAAGTTTGTCATCATCTGATTCTTCCATTCTCGGTAAGCAAATTCTCTCTGTGTTATCAGAAAATACAAATAGAAGGCAATGCCTGCAAGCGCGATGCAGCTTAACAACGTTCTGTTAACAGGCTGTCCAGCCAAGTGCCAGTGTCAGTTTCATAGAGTCAAAGATGGCCTGGCGCATTAGCCATCGTTTGAAGCAGGCTGGCAACCAGCAAACTTCAGCACCACAGGTCAAGTTGGCAAACAGCTGCTGCAGTTGTCCCTTCAGTGAAGCAAGACACTAGCTTTTTGTACCTGTGCCAGATCCAATGAAATATGTGATTGGTTCCATCACATCCCAGCTGAGCTCCCAGAAGGTGAGTCTGAAGCAAACAGCCCACACACCCATCACCCCGGCCAGTCCTCCCCACAACAGCATATTTGACCTCCTGCACACCCTTGTTTCTTTGTTTCTACTGTCAAAATTGAATGTCAATTTGATGGTTGGGGCATCAGCAAGTGTACTATGCCCTGAGCCTGTAGGCGACTTGAAGACTGACAGCTATACCCAGGTGGAACATGATGCACTCACGCATGAGCATATTTGTCCACATCAGCCTTCAGTGCCTCCAGAGGCTGTAGCTCTTGATGCAGAGCTGACAGCTTCTGTTCCAGGTCTTTTGTGGTGTCAGGCAAAGCTTGCAGCACCATCTCGGCAACTTCTGCTGGACGCAGGTATGCCTTGTCCTGATACAGCAGAACTTGCCCGGAGTTGCTCAACGCATAACAGGTCTGCTCAGCATCCTCCACTGTGTCAGCAGCGCCGCTGCAGTCAAGGTACATCGATGGTCTTCCACATGCACAGTGGAGCTTGACTGTTGACAGTTCATGCAGGGTCAGATCAGTACCTGTCCTGTATCATCTGCACCAATGTAGCCTTGGTCACATATGGTGCAGTTTCAGAGGCTTGCTGTAGGTGATCTCGCAACTTGCCCAGCTTTGCATGCTGCAAGACACAGCACCCTGATCAGGCATCAGGGCACGGCAAGCACCAGGCATCAGGCGCTGCATACCTTCAGAACGGCCATGGCATCGCTTGTTCGCTTGTCAGTTGTTGTGGTTTGATCATTTGTCCCAGCAGAGGCAAAACCCCGTGAGAAAGCGCGAGCAGGTGCTGCTCGGAGATCGCTGTGGCCGTGGGTCCGACCAGCTTGAGAGCTGTCAGGTGCAGCTACACTGTCGTCGCAAAGCTTTGCTGCCAAATGAGCTGACAGAGGCACACGACTAACGCCGTTAAACCTCCAATATTGGCACACACACTTTGCACCTCGAAGTCTAGACATATCCGGCAAGAACCATGAATTGTCAGGGCGCTGGCATTGTCAGTTCGCCAGCAAGCCGCACACGCTTTGACAAGTTGTGAACTTCGTGCTTGCGACCAGAAGCTGGCGACAGTCTCATGCATGTTTGACCTTTTGCACCTGCGAAACGGAATGCGTTAGTACGTTGATCGAAAGTTTTATTTCACTTGCAGATCTCGCAGTTGAAACAGAGAAAGTCAATGCACACACTTGCATCAAAATTCACCATAAAGGAAATCCTACAACAGCAGTGAGGTTGAGAGGCATGAACTACACTACAACACACATTGTGTTGGTGTTTGTCTTCTTGACAATATTACATTGTCCAGTGCAATGTCTGACTTCTCTCCAAGAACGGCCCCTCAACGCATGTGAAAACTTTCTCTAGTTAATGCAGCGTCTGAGTCTCAGGGCTCTGGAACTGCAGAAGTGGCATTCACTTTGCTGGCTTTGCAAAGGTCACACCAATCATACTATCTCTGGTGACCAAGTCTTGCAGCTGTGCCTCGCTCCAGCCTTCAGTACCAGCAGGGCGCTGTGGCAATACCATGTATCTGCAGATGCACTGCAAGTGTTCAATTTACTGATGGTATCAGATGGTATCACAATGCCAGACAGGCAACATGCGTCACATGCCAAGAAACATCTGTGACTGGCTTGCAGGGGCAGGACCATGCATGTGTACATATCTGCACAATTTGCAAGCCACAGCGATTAGCGATATACTGTGTCATCTTGCTCGTAGTTGATCGCAAAGCTTCCTGCTGTGCAACATCGCTTGCATTGTACAGAAATATGCTGAAGCATGCACAAAGTATGGTGCGTTGCTGCCTGGCATACTCTATGTAACCATACCATTTGGTTAAGGTGGCTCTGAATTACACCCCATATGCAAGCATGCACTGAATTACATTCCATATGCAAGCATGCATGGCATTGACATGTGATACAGCAGAGACTACAAGACCTTACCGCATGTCAGCTGTAGAGTCATGAACCCTAACAGCAACATCTGGTGCAAGCTCTGTTCCAAAGTCTTTGAGCACCCCGCGAGGATCCCTGACTGCTCTAGACCGATAGCTTCTGCTCTTGTACCAAGCAGGTGACATGCCAAGAACAGCCAGAGGATAGCAGCTACATAGGGTACACACTATCAGGTTGTGAACCTTGTCTGTGTTCTCCACTGCTGTGAAGATGGTGCCTGTCAGGTTGGGAACTTGCTTCTTCTGATCAGCCTCAGGGTCTGCACGCCACACCTGCTTGATTGACATCTTGCGTGCTTGCTTGTGTCATGTATCACATTGTAGAGCAGCAGAGATGGCTTCAGACACCAAAAACAAACGTTTGCAAGCAGCACAAACGCCGACAAGTGCACTCAGAAATGTGAGCCTCACAAGGTGGCAGGTACAGGAGCTGGCAAAGCTAGTCAGCAGTAATTTGATGCAAGAATCAGCATTTACACCTTTCCTCTGGCTATCACAATAAACACAGCCAAGTGGTCACGTGAGGCACAAGCTCAGTAGGCTTGAGTATTGCATATCAGCAGGACGGGAGGTGAAAAGTGTAGGTGTAATGCTCACCTGCAGCCTTGGGTTTGGGCGCAAAGTTGCTAGACTGGATACCCAGCTCCTCAGCTGCATCCCCAGCATTTCTCAGTAGCTTAGCTTTGAAGGCTGGCTCTGTCCAGGCCTTGGCAACCAGCTTAGGGCCCAGTTTCTTTTCGCCACGACCATCTAGGTCCTCCACAGCCTGCCTCAGCTGCTCTGCAGTGATGATGCTCTTGTCCTGAAACACCTGCAATACGCAAAGTGCTCATCACCTGCTCAGCAGCACGGCTTGCGGCAAAGGCAATAGCTGATAGATTGTGAAAACTACGTCTGATCCACTGTGGCAGAATTGGCACAGAAAAGACTTGTGCATAGCTCCTGCTCACAGCTTGTGACTTCCTTCTACCCCCGAACAGATACACATCAGCAGTCTTAGCCTAGTGCATGACAGAGAGAAAAGCACACATACAAGGAGAAGCTGCAATGCACACACAGTCACATCATGGCTTGAAGCCGCACCGTGGTGCATGCACGTGTGTATATGTACCTACAACAATATAAATCATCAAAGCAGATTGTTGACCTGCCTGCGTGCTGACTGCTATGCAATACTGCAATTGACATCAAAAACAGTACCAAGCAAAAGACACAGAGGCGAAAGACTGCAATACTTCAAGCAGGAGGTGCGTACTGCAGAATGTCTGCTTCCCTAGCATGTGGACAAATAGCAGAAGTCAAGGCAGGCACAGTCACCTTGATGAGAGCTTCTGTGAGGCGCCTTCTCTCTACATCATCCTCACCTTCAAGGTCAATGGCATTCTGCTCCACCACAGACCGGCCTTCATGCGTGTGATCACCATGGTCTACCGATTGGGGATCCCCATGCTGCTGTCCATGCCCACCATGACCATGCTGGGCAGCATTTGCATGTGTATGTGCATGGTCTTTGCCCTGCTGCTGAGTCTGTAACTGCTCCTTGGTAGCGGGCTCCAACCAGGCTTGATACACTTCCACATCTATGGTGTCCAGGTTGCTGCCTGTGTAGCCCTCCCATACATGGCCCTGATGGAAGGTCACTCGGTACAGCGGCTGTCTTGGTAGCTCCTGCACATGCACTGTGGCAGTTTGATGCATATACATGTGCTGTGATTAGCTTACAGTGTTGTGAAGGGAAACGCATCAGTGTTGCCTGGTTGCCATCTGATCACACCAGAGAACACAATGCGCGCCTACAGGCTGAATTAGAATGCATTGAGCTGCCCATTAGCTTTATTTACACTGCCCAGAAAGTCACACAACTACCCACAATTCTGCCCCAACGCCATGAATCTGCAGACTAGCTTTAATGTTCATCAATGATGCAAAGGTGCAGAGATGACCAGGGCTGGCGGGCCATGACTGACAAACCTGTGCTGTGGCTAATGCAGCACTGCATAGGCCACTGCTGGTTGAGCATGCAACAATATTCAAAGCACCATGTAAAATTTGTAAATGCAGGCAAAAGAGCAACAGTTGAACGACAAGCTGCCTGGCAGCAAGTTTCATTGCAAAGTCTTCTGCTGTTTTGGATGTCATGCAGGCTGTGCCCTGATTGCACAACAGATTGCCAGAAGAGCAGGGCAAAGATGTCACCATTCTCAATCAGGCAACAACTTCAGCAAGTGACTACATTGCCACGACATGTGCAAAGAATGGTACCTGTCTGAACGCAAGGCCCTCAGGATTGTCAGCCATGCCAACACACTCTCTCTCTATCATGCCAACAAGGCCAAAAATGTATCCAGGTGTTCTCAAGTGGGGCTTATGGGTTCTGACGGCAGCATTTTCAAGCCGGACTCGGACAAGGTCTCCTTTGCCAAACCTGTACAAAGTTTTTCTGAAGACGCATAGCAAGATCCTCGAGTGCAATCAAGCGTCTTGCAAAACACCACTTACCTGGCCAAAGGCTCCTCTACAGAAACACCAAGATAGTGATCAAGATCCCTCTGTTGTATGGTTCCACGTTCCATGGATATGGCAGCAACAGATGCAGCCCATCGCTCATAGTAGCTCATAGCCTCGTTAGCAGGAGCAGGAAGCCCCTCAACACCTCTTCGGAGCTGCACCGCAGATCAATTTCCTCCGTCAACAAGGTACGCACCAGAAATGGTCGAAAGACAAGGTCGAGCTTGACCATCTGGCGGTATCAAAACCCACACACAGACACACCTCATCTACCGTCAAAAGCTCGCGTTTAGACAGCAAGGTCACAAGGCAATGCGTCTGCAGCTCCCAAAGCTGATACTTTTTGTGACCTGAGGCAACGTCAATGGCCGCGTCAACTGACAGGCCTCCCACATCATGTACACCGGTTGTTCCAGCCATGATGATTGCTTCTATCAAGACGTCAGTCCGGCGTCAAGGTGCGAGGCATAACGCCAACTCGATGCATTGCACTTGGTTTACTAATTCACAGTCATCGTCAAAATGGGTTCCACTGATTCACAGTCATATTCAAACTTTTAAAGCATCCCGGTATCACATCTGCATTACGACTGAGATGTGGGGCATGCACAGCGCCTGTGGTGCTGCAGTCGCAGCTGTGCACAGTTGCAGGGCTGGCTAGGATTGATGTGTGAGCAGCTGATCATGATCAAGCCCTTCTTCATCAAGTTACTCTAGATCATAATGATTACAATAATTGACTCCTTCATTACTTCGTCTTTTTTTGCCCTGCTAGCATACGCATCCACAGGTATGCACACACAGTCCTTACTGTATGAGCACTCAATCATCCAGCAAAGCCTTGCTCTACGTGGTTTACGCAACAAGTCCACAACAGCAGAGGTCCTTGGCTAGTGGCATTTTACACAGTCATCTCTGTGGTTGCATGCTCTTTGAACAACCTCTGTAAGGTGAGATCTGGTCTGTCATGTGGCCTGTAGCGCTGCTCAGAGTTGACGCAAATGACACCAGCATGCATGGCAAGTTCTGATATTGCTGCCCTAATGCTATTCTCATTAGCCTGCAACACACCATATACATGAATATATTCTCACGCCAGGAGAGCATCACAAAATCCTCACATCTCTCAGCAACTGACCCAGAGCATGGCGATGCATTTGACAGTTTCTAGACTGTTTCTATGTATTTGCAGTGACATCACACTCATAACTCTGCTGTGCTGCATGCTAATGAAATTGCATGAAGTTCTCCAGGGCAGCAACATACAAGGCTGCAAATTATAATAATGTCATACGCACAATTTTTGAGTCATGCAACATGAAAGACCTGAGCTCACCTTGCAAAAATTATCCAGAGAGCACAGAAATGACCACTGTGTAAGATGCCAATGATCAGCTCAAAGAGGAATGTGCAGCAGCAAGCAGAAACACCAATCCTTGAGACCCCCTGTTGAGCTGTGGCATTCAGCGTGAAGACACTTCACAGCATCACATGCAACTCTAGCTTTGTATAATGACATGATGAACAGTTCTGATCGAGTGCTGTCATGTCAAAATTGATGCAGCATTTTTATGTGCTTTGACACTATGTCTTGAAATGACTCACAACACCTGTGTAAGACATGCATGAGAGCTGCAGGTGCGCTCAATTCTCAACGTTCAGGCAGATATACATATAGTACACAGATGCTGCACTCATGAGCAGCCCTGCAGCAGCAAGCCACATGGTCAATGGTGTGACCGACTACTGCACCCGCTTCACGCTTGCAAGCAGAGCTCTGTCCCTCTGTCCCTCGCGAGGGACAGGCTGCTGCAGTCAGCTACCAATAGGCTGCCTGGATCTTGTACCACGATTATGCCCTTACTGACAGAACACATCCGTGACAGTCAAGGGCAGTTGTTAGTGCATGTGCACACCAGCCTTTGCAGTGGACGCACAATGCATCTGTTGACCCTTAATCAGATCATGCATCTCCTGCTTGATGGGTTGGCTTAGTCAAGCGCCCTTGTGCAATGCTACCGTTATGATACTGCTGAAGCAGATTCATTTGCATCATGTTCAGCTCTGAAGGTCAACCATGCAGAAAATGTGTACAAGTCAGGACTGCCACTAGGACCCCACCTTTCAAACTGTGGCTGTGCAGGTCAGTCTTGGCCCAAGACACAATAGACTTGGTTCTTGCATGTGTTCATCAACAAGCCTGCAAGACAAGGTCTCTATGTCAATACTATACATTACAAGAGATGCCGTAACACTTGAATGAGTACCTTGTAGACCTGCTTGATTTGCTTGGTGCTGTGCTTTGCGTGACTTGTTCAGACTTTTAGTGACAAACCGCAAACAAAGACACTCGTCCGCAATACAATGACAACACAGCAGGGCACCCTGGCAAGGCTGTTGCTGTCAGCCCTACATTGGCGGTGCATGATTAGTGCGGTTCCAAGAGGTATACCATACACTTCTTGAAGTGCTTGCAGAATTTTGTGACATGCTACACGTGCATGCAATGATGATATGGTGTCACCTTTGGCATGTCATGACAGCAGAGCAGAGCAGCCTGCGCAGGACCCATGCCTTTGCAAAACTCAGTCAATTTGTCCTGACTTGTGTCATAAGGCTTATGATTTGCAAGCTTGCAGTGCTGAGACATGTTGCATGCAGTGATGCTATGCCATCACGTTTGCATGTGATGACAGCAGAGCAGGGCAGACTAGCAGGGCTGTGTTTAATTTCCGGTTATGGCAGGTCACCCAGCCTTAGCAGTGCGCTTGTGGCATGCTTGATTCAGTTTTTCTGGGCAGCCTTTGCATGATGCCAAGTACCTACGGTTTGCAATGCAGCAAGGAAAATATCCGGGATTACTCACCCACAGTACCAGGTGCAGTCCTCTCTTGAAGTCCTCTTCAGCCCTGGAGTGATAAACACACCTGCTGACACCTGTAAAGCACCACAGAAGGCCTCAATATGTTAGGGCTGATTTGGATGCTGTGTCATGATGTCCACAGCATGGCAAAACCCCAAAACCGAAATGGCACCCCAAAAATTAAAATACATTTTTTGGTTCCTGGACTAAGGGTTTATGGAGGTGAGCTTAGCATCATGCACAGTCATCGCAAGCCATTGATAATTGTGCCAAGCCAGCAAGTCAGGTGGGCAATGCATAGCCCATGCTCAGCAAAACATAATGATATCATCACCATGCTGCAAGCCCCCATGTGGTCATCCCAGCATGCAAGGTTCAATTTTCAGCAAAGGCACAAAGTTTGTGAGATGTGGAGGCCCTGGCCTGTGCAGCTGAGTTGAGGCAGAGTGGCTGCTGTGGCCATGCAATTTTGGACATGATTGCAAGACATGCCTGACTGCAATCTGCAGGTGAATGCAGCAGGTTTGAGAGGCAACACCTTGGCTTGAAGTGAAGCATGTTGTTTCAACCAATCCTTCAAGTGTAGCTCACAGCCTCTCCAGTGCATATCCTGGCTGCTGGTGCATTGGACATGCTTCCTGTGACAGAGCAGCAGTGTTATTGCCAAAGGACACAACCCGAATGTCCGTGACTGTCTTGTGAGCAGCTCATGTGTGATTCCCAAGCATGTTGAGTCAACCTACAGTTGACTCACTGCTGAACACGAAATCTTCGGAAAGACAGCAAGCACCAGGCAAGGTGCAATCTCAAGCAAGCTTGCAGATCAGGTTTGGCGGACGTACGAAGCGCTTCGCGCTCATCAGGAGCAAGAACTTGAATCAAGGAGTCGGGGCATCAGGGCAGACGTAAGTGCCTTCTCACCTTGCAGATCAGAACTGTGCAGACATGCCATGTACCATTCTCTGCATGTCACTCAGCATTTGGTAACTTGCTGCAAGCAAGATCAATCAAAGTGTGCCAGCAGCAATGTGCATGCCATGTGTGACAGAATGACAGCAACAGCAAGTATTTTGCGTGCTATACTGCACGCTTGATACAGCAACACAGAGCTGAAGTTGGGAGCCTCATTGGGGCTGTCGTGCAAAGTTTAGGCTGGGATCATTGAAATGGAACTGATGGGCTGCCATGCTGTGGTATGATGATGACAAATTGCTGCAAGCTGCAATAAGAAAGAGGCTGTGCAGACCGGCCTACAGAATCGGCTGCTTGCCCAGAAAGGCTGTTTTGCTTTTAGGAGCCTTTCAAGGGATGGCATAATGGTTCCAGCCTGTGGCAGAGTGCATGCTGCTGGCTTGTGCTGGCTTGGAAGAAGCATAGCTGACTGCGACAGGGCATATGACAGGTGTCTATGCACCTGCGCAGGTCAGCGGCATGGGCAGCAGTGGGTCTGTATGGGCAGGAATGCCCCATCTGAGGCTCGTGTGAGATTTTGCCAGGATGCTGTGACAATGGTGGGAGGCCCAGAAATCAGTTTTTTGGGTGGGTGATGTGTAGTGCAAAAAAGCTGGATTTTAATCAGGTAAATCGTATGGAGAAGAAATATTTTTGCGGGTTTAGGGTTTAGGGTTTAGGTAGGTACACTTTGATACACCCTCACATGCATACTGCATGTCAAACAGTGATGCTGGCATGGTGCCTTTGAGCATGACATCAGGGTCACTAGGGCACAACATAGCCATTGACACTGAGGCAGTAGGCCTCTTGTTCATGAGTGAGCAAGCTTTGTTGATTTGTCACACAATCTAATTAGGTAGGCGGGGACAAAACTGGCCAACTGCTCAGCTTAAGATGAGCAGTTCTGTGTGCTAAAGCTACCAGCAGCTGGCTATTGCATGCAAGAAGCTACTGTGAACCTGCTGAGGCATGTTGCAGCTTGCAAGTGATGTTGTCAACGGCATCACTGGGACCGCCTCAGGTCTGAAAAGTCGTTCCTATGTGTGACTGCTGCTATGTACCAAGACACAGCCAGACACTGCAGGCAATGAGTGAGAAAGGCACAAAGAGCATGCTGAAGCAAGAGATGGGTGTCTATTTGGGGTTTACCTGGGTTGGCAACCTGGTGATCAAAGTAGCTCCATCTGTGAACATGGCAGTCTCACCCCATGTATTTGAACTAGGGAAGCTTGGCAGAACTCTGTGAGGTCCATAGCAACACATCAGAGGTCTCGAAGCCAGCTGTCCAAGCTGTCCAGCAGCTGTCCAGCAGCTATGCAACAGCTGCTCCACCTGGTGTCAATGTGTTTTTCAGCACACGCTTCTTTGGAAACCTCTTGGATTCTTTTCCTACACCTCTGTAGTGATGATACCCAGCATACTGCAGGCTCACAAGCTCTGGGGAGCATTTCTGCTGCACAAGCAAGCTCTTTCAGTCTGCAGTGACAATCTGAAAACCAAAGTTTCAATTGCAGCGCGCAACCTTTACACAGCGTTGATCATCCCCAGCTATGCACACAATCTTTGTGGTCATGCTACACAACAGCCTGCCATTTTAGCTCGCAGTTCGGAATGCATTGTGGCTGAAAAACATGTTTCATGACATGGTGTAGCTGAAATCTGAGAAATGTCCTGCTGGTGCATACAGATTTCGCATGCACAATGATGAAAGCTGTGACTTTGTGGCCAATGTTGCAATACAGCATGTCGAGTCGTCTCAGCATACTGCATCGAAGCTCCTGTGATATCACACGGCAATAGACAGCCGCAACATGCTTGCCATATGCACATATGCACCACTTTTGGTGCTATCATGATCAATTCTGGCGGCGTCACTCATTTTCAGCGCCTGCCCTTGCAGCCCAAAGCAGTAGACTCTGCAGCGCATCCAACGCATGTTGTGCCCATCAAAACAGCGCCTTGCAGCGCTCAGCGCAGCCAGCACAGTGATTCACAGGCTATTTTCACTAAAATCCGTATTTTCTGTGCAACTTTGACCATGTACACCGGCCGCTATCGAGCAGCACGCGAGCAATGCCAAAAACAAAACTACACGTCCATTCGCAGCCCCAAAATCCGCTCCTGCGTGGCGTCCGAAACGCTCGGACATCCCACGCCATTGTTTCTCGTGCCTGGAGCATAAGATAGCGTTAGAGGTCGGGTTTTTTGCTCCGGCCAGATCGTAGCCAGCGGTCTCCAAGGTCCCACGGGCGTGGGACGGTTTGGCCGTCCCCCGGTGGGACGCCCTTCCCAGCGCCCCGCCGCCCCACGGAACCGCGCCGAAGCCCCAGTACATTGCGCCGCGCTGGGGTCTCTCGGGGAGTGCGCATTTGCTGCA
>JAABUK010002298.1_pt1 | contig 34592 bp, 31 predicted proteins | sample 5559141 | NCBI WGS metagenome assembly JAABUK01 (sample SAMN10711869, study PRJNA513367) | rock metagenome | isolation source: Antarctica rocks | place: Antarctica: Victoria Land, Pudding Butte nord | collected 2016-01-03
CGGGCTCTTCGCCGCAGCGGTCTTCATCACGCTGCGCCACCTCAAGCCCGAGGCCGCGCTGCCCGTTATCATCGTGGGCTACGTCATCGGCGCCGGGTTCAAGCTCGCCCCGCACATCATAGCCATCGGCCCCAAGTGGAAGTACTTGAGGCCGCGCATCGACCTGTCCGACCCGCTGACGCGCACCATGTTCAGCCTGGCCGTGCCGCTGATTCTGGGCATCATCGTCTCCGAGTCGCGCGGCGTGTACCTCTCCAGGCTGGCTGATGACCCCATCATCAAGGTCGAGTCGAGCCGAGCCGCCATCAAGTGGTCGCGCACCATCCTCGACACTTTCATCCAGGTCTTCCCGTACGCGCTCTCCATCGGCATCTTCCCTTACCTGGCGGACATGGCCCGCGAGCGCGACAAGCAGCCGCTGACCGACACGCTCATGGGCGCGCTGCGGGTGTGCTTCTTCTTCTTCGGGCCGCTGACACTGATCCTGATCGCGATCTCGTTCCCCTTGCTCAGCGCCGTGTGGGAGTCGGGCAACTTCACCAAGCAGGACACGCACTCGATCAACCTGCCCTTCATCGGCTTCGCGCTGGGGCTGCTGGCGGCGGCCTTCGAGATGCAGCTCAACCAGACTTTCTACGCCATGAAGCGCGCCTGGCTGCCCACCGCGAGCGGCATCGGCGTCACCGTGATCTGGGTTCTCATCGCGACCTGGGGCGTGCGCGCGGGCGGCGGGCTGTTCGCCATCGCGCTGGCCGAGAGCGTGTCCAAGTCGCTCAAGTGCCTCATCATGTGGCTGCTGCTGCGCCCGCACCTGGGCGACACCAAGCCGCGCGAGAACACCAGGTTCGTGCTGCAAGTACTTGGGGCCGCGATCATCGCGGCTGGCGTGGCGTGGGCGCTGTCCTCGATCCTGGTGCCTCTGCTGGCGCACCACGCCAGGAACGCTCAGCCGTCCAAAGTCAAGATGCTGCTCGCGGTGGGGACTTCGGGCCTGGGCGCGCTGGTCGCCTTCACCGCGCTGGCCTGGGTGATGAAAATTCGCGAGGCGCAGCAGCTTCTCGCGGTCGGCCAGAAGCTCAAGAGGAGCAAGTGATGCACGCAGACGAGCCGAGGCGAGGGCGGCGGCTGTGCGCTTCTTGTCAGTATCCACTGCTGCGCCTTGACAACTTCGAGGGCACGTCCTCACACGACGCGCCCGTGGCCGGAGACAGGAGCATCGACTCCAGCCCCATGCTGCGCCTGGGCTTGCTGTGGACTGTGGGCGGCATCCTGTGGGGCGCCATGCGGCGCAACGGAGGGCAGCAAAGCCGCAAGAATCAAGTCGCCCGGTTGCGCGCCGACATCCTGCCCGAAGCGCCCGACGCCAAAATCTGCCCGATGTGCCTGCGCGTCATGTTCCCCGATGAGCTTTAACTTAGAGAGCCGTGACTACAGCAGCTTCAACCGGCGCGTTGAACACGGCCACCAACTCGCAGCCATACGAGCTACTGATTTCCAGCACCGTCCAGGGTTGCCCATTCATCTTCTGTAAATGGACGGGCAAGTACTTCCTGGCTGCCTCTTCGTCGTAGCCATACGCCTGGCGCAGAATGTAATCGGGGCACGATTGCGCCTCATAGAAGCCCACATCAAGCACGATGTTGCCCTGAAGGAAGTTGTCGGCTTTGAGCCTGTCCAGGCACGGGACGACGAGCCTATATTTCTCGCCGCCCAAGTTGGTGAAGGTCAGATGCAGTTCTTCTGGTTCGCAAAGCATTACGCCCTTCAAATATCCATCGTGGACGCCGCTCAAGATGTACTGAGCCAGCGTGTATCTGGACCGCTCGCTGGGGTCAATCGGGATGATCTTCATAATTTCTCTTTGCTCTGGAGCATCAAAGGCTTGTAGAAGCCATAACACTTCAGTCCAGCAACGCGCGCCCCTTCGTTTCAGTCACGAGCGGCAGCAGCAGCAGGCCCAACACGGGGATGAAGCCGACGTAGAAGAGGGCTCGCAGCGCGCTTTGCGAGGCATCGGCTCCGCGCGCGGCGATGCTGCCGACCAGGAAGGGGCCGATCGCGGTGATGAAGCGGCCCGTGTTGTAGGTGAAGCCCGCGCCGGTTGCGCGCAGCCGCGTCGGATACAGCTCGGGCAAGTAAAACGTCAGCGCGCTGAAGATGCCGTAGGTCGCGAACCCAATCGGGCCATACAGCAGCGCCTGCGCTTCCAGCGGCCACTTGAAGCCGAACGCGACCAGCATCGAGGCCGCGATGAGCACCAAATATAAGCCGAACAGCGCGCGGCGGCTCAAGCGCCTGGCGGCTGGAATCGCGGCCAGCGTTCCCAGCAGCCCGCCGATGTTGAACATCGTGCTGGCGTGCGCCTTGAAGCCTTCGGCGAAGCCCTGAGCCGCACCCTTTTCCAAACCTTGCGCTGCAGCCTGAGCCGAGGCCAGGCCGCCCGAGACGACGGGCAGGAAGGCGTTGGAGCTCCACCACGACAGCAGCGCGACCACGGCGATGGCCAGCGCGCCCAGCGTGGTGCGCAAGTACTTGGGGCTGAACAGCTCGCCGATGCTGGGCGCGATCTGGCTTTGCGCGGCTGCGTTTTGCCAACGCTCAGGCTCCTTGACGAAGAGGCGGACGGCGAAGGCGATCAGGGCCGGGATCAGCCCGCAGGCGAAGACGTAGCGCCACGAGGCTTCGGGCGCGGCGGCCAGGAGCACGCCCGAAATCTGGCGATTGACGAAGGTCGAGAGCAGCAAGCCCAGCGGAGCCGCGGTGTACAGCAGCGCCCCGGCCTCGACGCGGCGGTTTTCAGGCACCGTCTCGGCGACCATGGCGGCTCCCGCGGCCCACTCGCCGCCGATGCCCAGCGAGGCCAGCAGGCGAAAGAAAATCAGCACGCTCATGCTGGGCGCCAGAGCGCAGGCGAAGGTGCCCAGCGAATAGAGCAGCATCGTGAGCAGAAGGGTTTTGGTGCGCCCGATGCGGTCGGCCACGCGCCCGAACACGATGCCGCCCACCGCCCAGCCCATGAGCAGGAGCGAGGTCAGGATGCCAGTCCACTGCAGCGTGAGCCGCTTGGCTTCGGGCGAACCCAGCGGAGCGTGCAGCAGCGTGGGCACGCAGTTGGGCGCGACCAGGTTGAAAAGCAGCGAGTCGAAGATGTCGAAGCCCCAGCCCAGCCAGGCCGCGAAGAGAACGAGCCAGCCGTAACGCGAAATTCCCATGCGCCCCAATTCTAACCAACGATGGCCACGCAGAGCCACCAAGCGGAGCCTCCGATCGGAGCCTCCGATCGGAGCCTCCGAAAATCAAAAGCGGCGGCCTCAAGTACTTGCAGCTCTCGCGAGAACTTCTGTGGCACTCGTGGTTCTTCGCGGCCATCTGTGGTTAATAAAGAAGCGATGTCGAATTTGAAGCCGGTGAAGCTTGACCACGAGGCGATGATGGACTGCATCCACTGCGGCCTCTGCCTCTCGCAGTGCCCGACCTACGCCGAGGAGGGGCTCGAAGCCGACTCGCCGCGAGGCCGCATCTACCTCATGCGCGCCTTAGCCGAGGGCCGAGCCGAGCCCACAGCCGAAGTGACGCGGCACTTCGACTCGTGCCTGGGCTGCCGCGCCTGCGAAACCGCCTGTCCTTCGGGCGTCCGCTACGGCCACCTCATCGAAAACACTCGCGAGTTCTTGAAGCAGGAGCAGGCCCCGACAAAGCACCGCAGCCCGCTGGTGCAAGTACTTGAAGCCGTCTTCCCCTACTCGCCTCGGCTGGACGCTCTGCTCATCGCGGTGCGCTTCGGGCGCAAGAGCGGCTTGATCTGGCTGGCGCGCCGTGTTGGGCTCATGAAGCTGCTCGGGCCGCTGGGCGCGATGGAAGCGAACCTGCCGCCGCTGCGCCCCTTTGGTTCGCACCGCAAGTTCCCGGTCGAGACGAAGGCGCGCGGCAAAGAGGCCGCACGCGTGGGCATGGTGACGGGCTGCGTGCTGCCGGTGCTGCAGCCTCAGGTCAACGAGGCGACCTCAAGCGTGCTGTCCAAGGCCGGCTGCCACGTCGCGGCTCCCCGAAATCAACGCTGCTGCGGCGCTCTGCACGCGCACGGCGGCGACCTCGACACGGCTCGGAAGTTCGCGCGCCACAACATCGCGCTGTTTGAAGCGTGGCAGGCCGAGCACGGCAACTGGGACGCCATCATCATCAACGCTGCGGGCTGCGGGGCCGCGCTCAAGGAGTATCCGGCCTGGCTCAGCGAGGACGCGGAGTGGCGCGAGCGGGCCGAGAAGTTCGCGGCCAAAGTGCGCGACGTGTCGGAATTTTTAGCCCAGGAGCCGTTCGCGAGCCGCCTGCAAGTACTTGCGGGGCCGCCCCAGCCGCCAGCCCAGCCCAGCCGGATGCCCGACGCCACGCACGGCGCCGCGCGCGAAGCTGTTCCCAACACTGCGGGCGCTGCGAGCTTGCCCGCGAATGCTTCCGGGCGCGACGACAAGCTCCTGCCGCTCGAAGGCGACGAGCAGACCAAAGCGGCGCCTGGCGCGCCCGAGCTCGCGAGCCCACGCCGCGTGACGTATCACGACGCCTGCCACCTGGCGCACGGCCAGGGCGTGCGAGCCCAGCCGCGCCAGCTGGTCAAGATGGCCGCCGACGGCCTGGGCGTTGAGCTGGTGCCGCTGGGCGAGAGCGAAATGTGCTGCGGCAGCGCAGGCACCTACAACATTTTGCAGCCCGCGATGGCCTCGCAACTGCTGGAGCGCAAGATGAAGAACATCCAGGCCACCGGAGCGGGCATCGTGGTCTCGGCCAACATCGGCTGCACGCTGCAGCTTCGCGGCGGCGCGCGGCAGCTCAACTCGCCGCTGCAAGTACTTCATCCGGTTGAGCTGCTCGACCAGGCCACTCAACTCACCACAGATGGGCGGGGAGAACCACGGAGAGGCAGCGCAGGTTCTTGAAGAGAGCACCGGTTCTTGCTCTCCTCTGTGTTCATCTCTGTGGTTCTCGGCGGCCATCTGTGGTTAATTTTTCGTATGTCGGATTGGCCGGTCTGGACATTGGAAGAAGCCAACGCGCTGCTGCCTCAGATCATCGCGCTGACGCAGCGCGCCGTGCTGCGCTTGCAGGCGCTGGAGCGCAAGTGGGGCGGGCTGCCCTTTCGCGCCTTCGATGCCGTACGCGGCGCGCCGTGCGACGACTTGCTGCGCGCGGACTGGGCGCGCGACGTGGCCAGCATCGGCGCGCAGCCACAGGCGTATTTCGCGGTCGCCTTCCAGAGCATCGAGCCCGAGGTTCTGCTCAGCTGGGCTTACGGCGAGGTCGAGGTCGGCTTCGAGCACTCGGTCTGGGAACCCATCCACGAGCGCCGCCCCATCGCCAACTTCGACAAGTTCCGCCTGCGCGACTTCGACGCTGGCATTTAAGCAGTGCGGCAGCGCCGCCTCAGCTTGAGGCCCAGGCGGCCTCAGTTAGGCCAAACTCCTCGCGTGCAGCGCGCTCCGCCTGCTGCAGCGTCTCGAACCAACTGTCGTAGCCATGCGCCGCCCCGACTTCCTGGGATTCCAGCAGGAACCCACCCTCGAATTCCACCAGGCGCACATCGTAGCTCGTGGTTCTTTCTGGTGTGCGCTCGGGCACCGAAGTGCCATGAGGCAGCCAGCCCGAGTGCTCCTCGCCGCCCTCACGCACCACGACCCGCGCCTGCTTGATAACACGCATTTTTGCCCTTCATGCCTCGCTCTAAAGATGGAGTCTGCCGAGTAGACGCCCGCAAGTACTTGCGGGCGTCGCGGCGGCTCGGCTTCTACGCGATGTCGAGCATCCGCTGCAAGGCGAGCTTAGCCTGGCTCGCGACCGGCTCGGGCACCATGATCTGGTTGACAACGCGGCCTTCGAGCAGGTTGTCCATCACCCACAGCAGGTGCGGCCCGTCCACGCGATACATCGTCGAGCACACGCACACGTTCGGGTTCAGGCTCAGCACCGTGCGGTCGGGATACTCAGCGGCCAGGCGGCTCACCAGGTTGATCTCGGTGCCTACCGCGAAGACATCGCCCGGCTTGCCCCCCGCGATGATCTGGCGAATCTTCTCCGTCGAGCCATACGAATCGGCCTTGACGACCACTTCGTAAACGCACTCGGGATGCACCACGACGTGGATTCCAGGATGCCGCTTGCGGATGTTGTCGATGTGAACCGGCATGAAGGTGCCGTGAACCGAGCAGTGGCCCTTCCACAGCAGAATCGGCGCGGCTCGCAAGGCCTCTTCGGTTTGGCCGCCCATGTCCTTGAACGGGTCCCAAACAATGCACTGCTCCAGCCCGAAGCCCATTTCGAGCACGGCGGTGTTGCGCCCCAGGTGCTGGTCGGGGAAGAACAAGAGCTTCTCGCCCCCGGCTCCGCCCGCCTCAACTGGGCTCAGCGCCCAGTCCATGATCTTCCTGGCGTTGCTCGAAGTACACACCGCGCCGCCATTTCGCCCAACGAAGGCCTTCAGGTTGGCGGCTGAGTTCATGTACGTGATCGGGATGATCTTCTGGCCCGCGCACGCTTCGAGCAGCGAATCCCACGCTTCCTCGACCTGGTCGATGTCGGCCATGTCCGCCATCGAGCAGCCAGCGTGCAAATCGGGCAGAATCACCTTTTGATAGGGAGCCGACAGAATATCGGCGCTCTCGGCCATGAAGTGCACGCCGCAGAAGATGATCCACTCGGCCTGCGGGCTGGCTGCGGCGTCCTTGCACAGCTTGAACGAGTCGCCGCGAAAATCGGCCCAGCGAATCACTTCCTCGCGCTGGTAGTGGTGCCCCAGGATGACCAGCTTCTGGCCCAGCCGGGCGCGCGCAATCGTGATGGCCGCCACGATCTCGTCCTCGCTCATCGCCAGGTACCTGGGCGGCAGCGGCACCTGAAGCGCCGCGCCGCGCTCCATCGAGATGTGGCCCTTCCAGGCGCCTCCGCTCGCCTCAACGACGTTCTTCTTCGCCTGAGCCTTGCGCTCAGCTCCAGCCAGCACGCCCTGCAGTTCCAATGTCGCCATGATCAACACCTCGAAGCCCGCGCTTCAACCAGCCTCAAAATCTTAAGGGCGATTTTAACGTCTTGTGAAACATTTCACAAGGCTGGCGATTGGACGCGCGGCTTCGCGAGCGTGTTGCAAGAATCTTGGTAAGTACTTGCGGCTACTTTTCGAGCCTGCTGATGTCGCGCACGACGAAGCGATACCAGGCGAAGGCGTAAGCCGCGTGCGCCACGATGGAGGCGAGGTAAAGGCCGGGTCTTTTCCACGCCTCCTCGTAGTAGCTGTCATTCAAGTCGGTTGCCGTAATCATGGCGTAGAACGGATGCACGAGTCCGAGCCACTGCTGCAAACCGTGGTGCGCTGAGTAGTCGCCGCTGTTGCTGGAGTTCAGCTCCAGCACGACGGGCACGCCGAGGAGGAAGATCAGGGCTCCCGCGAAGCTGACCACCAGAGCGATGGACGAGCGCCGGGCGCGCAGCGAGCACAGCGAAGCCCAGCCACTTAGCTGCATCGTGCCCAGCAGCCAGAACGGAGAGCACACAAGCCAGTGAATAAATTCTCGCCGCTGCGAATCGCCGGGTTCCGTGTGCGCGAGGACCAGCCATGAGGCCGCCAGAAGCAGCGGCCCGAGCAGCAGCAAAGCGTAGCCCAGGGCCGCGATCAGCGGCGCCAGCATCTTGGCGCGCGCGATTTCGGGCGCGCGGATGTCCGAGAGGCGCAGGTTGTTCCAGGTGCCAAGCTCGCGGTCGCGCACGATGGACAGCCCGTTGGAAGCCGTCACGAAGACCGCAATCAGCAGCGAGCACGAGATCGTCAGGAAGGCCAGCACGCTCGAAGACACGTAACCGTGGGGACCGTAGTGCATCAAGTACAGCGCGCCCAGGTTGGCCAGCGCGAAGGCTCCGGCGCCCAGCTTCCAGATCTTGAGCGAGCGTCCGCGCGGCAGCTTCCAGCGCCACGAGGAGCGCAGGTAGTGGCGCATCAGCGGGCCGCCAAAGACCAGGTGCTTGAGGATCGGCACCTCGAAATAGGTGTCGCGTGCGCTCGGCGCGGGGCCTTCGTGCTCGCTCCAAGTACTTGCAGCGCCTTCCCCAGCGAGTTCCAGCTGTTGAGCGGAGGGGCGCGGCGCGCGGGCGGGTTCCTCTTCTTCGTCCAGCGAGCCAGCCACGCGGCGCGAGGCCAGGGCCAGGAACCAGGCGCCCATCAGTACTTGAGCCACCACGCAAATCGGCCAGCGCAGCGAGGAATTGAGGAAGAAGTTGCGGAACTCGTAATTGTTGGAATCCAGCAGCTCGTTCAGCCCAACCAAAGGGTTCAGCAGGGCGAAGAGGTGCAGAACTTGGCCGAGCCAGTTCATCTGAGAGCTGGGCTCACACGTCGTGCCCAGGAAGGTGACGAAGAGCCAGGCGACCAGGAATCCAAAGGCCGCGCCCAGCGCGTGCGTGGATAGGCGCGAGGAGGCCGAGCACCAGATGCCCAGGCTCAGGGCGTAGAAGGCGGTCGCGAGCTGGATGGCCAGGGCGCCGCCGAACTCGCCGGGCGACACGCCGCCGAGCAGGAAGCACATCGCCAGCACGGGCAGCGTGGCCACGATCAAAATCGCCACGAACGAGGCGCACACGCTGAACTTGCCCGCGATGATCTGGCGCGGCTTGAGCCGCGACATCAGCAGCCCTTCGAGCAGGCCGCGCTCGCGCTCGGACGACACCGAGGTTGCCGAGAGAGCCGGGGCGATCAGCAGCCAGGCCACGATCTGCACGAACGAGAGCGCCGTGAACAGCGTGTGCCCCACGCGCGCCGACTGCACCTGCATCTCGCCGCCGTTCTCGCTGGCCCAGGAAGCCGCGTGCCACACCTCGGACGAGTAGGCGAGGTAAGCCACCAGCGAGAGCGCTCCAGCGTAGCAGAGCAGGAGCAGGAACGAGCGCGCGCCGCGCCACATCGCGCGCGACTCGCGCACGGCTATTGGGTTGAGCTGAAATGCCATGAAGCTCCTTCTGGCCGATGCTGAGCCTTGCTGAGCTGAGCGATGCTGCTGAGCCGCAAGTACTTGCAGTGTGCCCGCTTCGTCGCGGCGAGAGATCATGCGGCTGGGGCGCGGCCTTCAGCGGCTCGCCAGCCAGTTGGCCTGCGGGCTGAGCCTGTTCTGGGCGTGCAGCCACTGCATCAGGTAGGCGTCGCCGAACTGCCACGCGGCCAGCTGCTCGCGGCCTGGGTAGGTGTCGAACTCGCCCGCGTCATACAGCCGCCCGTCCGGGTGCCGCGCCTGCATCGCGAGCATCTTGCGGGCGCGCAGCCTCATCCAGCCGCGCGCTTTGAAGGGCAGCTCGCTGTCGAAGCCGAGCACGGCAGCCTGCACATCGAAGAGGTAGAAGATGTCGAAGCGAAAGCGGCTCCAGTCGGTGCCGGTTGGATAATAAACCTCCGCCTGGCCGGGGATGTACATCGTGCCGCCGGGCGCTTTGTAGGGCGGCGAGAGCCAGGCGTGGGCCGCGAGCGTGCCGTAGATGAAGGGCGCGTTGAAGCTGGCGGTTTGCGGAACCGGCTGCCCGGCCAGCGACTGGGTCAGCCAGGCGCGCAGGTTGAGGGTAGGCGTCGAGGTGTAGTCGGGGTGCAGGATGCCGTGGTTGATGACCCCGCCGTCCTCGCGCACGTTGAAGCCCTTGAGCCAGGCCCGAACCGGCCTGCCATCGAGCACCGTTGAGTTGGATTCGAGGTCCTTCCTGAGCGAGAAAGCCGAGACCATCAGCTCGCTGGCCGCCCGCTTCCACCGCTCGCAGCGCGGGTGACGCGGCATCATGGCCACGGCGACCTGCAGCACCATCGCGTTCCAGGCGTTCTCCTCGGCCTTGGTGTCGCCCCTGAAAATCTCCTTGCCCTCGGGGCTCATCCAGTAGGGCACCACGTAGCCGGGAGCCAGGAAGCGGTCGGCCTCGAACTCGACCAGGCGGGCCAGCATCTGCCGCGACTCCACGTCCAGGTCATCCCACAGCATCCAGCCCGCCTGCCCCAGCAGAGCCGCCCACAGCGCCGACTGCCAGGCGTCGCCCCAGCCCTTCGGCTCACCGTTGGCCTTGTGCGCCGCAGCCACGCTCTTGATCAGCCTGGCCAGGCGCGCCACAGCCTCCCGGCGCGAGACGCCGGCAATTTTCTCGTCGAAGCTGCCGGTTTGCAGCGCCACCGCGATCCCAAGAGCCGCGCTGCACGGTGGGCGGATGCCCGCCTCGCCCATGCCCGGCATCACCAGCAGGCGGCGCGCGGCGTCCTCGTGGAAGGTGCGCGCGATCCAATCGAGGTTGTAGCGAACCGCGTGCAGCAGCAGCAAGCGCGCCTGCTCCAAATCCTCATCTTGAGGCCGCGCCCGCCGCAAGCGCCGCCAGCGGATCGGCACCACCTCAGCCACAGCCGCGTTGCTCAAGGCAGCCGCGTTGCTCAAGGCAGCCGCGTTGCTCAAGGCAGCCGCGTTGCTCAAGGCAGCCGCGTTGCTCAAGGCAGCCGAAGCTGCGGGCAGGGCGCGCGGCGCGGCGGCCTGCGGAGCGGCCTGCGCTGGCTGCTCCGCCTGCGCCAACATCGGGAGCGCGGGAGCGCCCGCCAGGACACAGAGCGCAGCAGCCAGACCAACGTGCCGGTTCTTCATCATTTTGTTCAGCTCGCCCCAAGTACTTGCCGGTTTTTCCAGCGCGAGGCTCGAAAGCGTTAAATTGTGTCTCGGCTTTATTTTGCGGCCTGGCAGCCGCGCCCGCCATTATGATCCGCACTTACCTTTACAACACGCAGCAGGGCACCTTGCAGGAGCTCGCGCCCGAGGAGCTGCTCGCGGGCGCGCCGGACGAAGCAGCCCTGGCGCAGAAGAACTCGGCCCTGAGCGAGAGCAAGTTCGAGGGCGCGGCCTTTCGCGGCCAGCCTCGCTGCGGCCAGGATCAGTTCATGTGGGTCGATGTCACCGCGCCCACACCCGAAGACTTCGAGCTGCTCGGCCACCGCTTCGCCCTGCACCCTCTGGTGCTCGAAGACATCCAGGCCGCCGAGGGCCGCCCCAAGCTGCACAACTACAACGACTACCTGTACCTGATCTTCTTCGCCGTGCACTGGGACGGCGGGCGCGCAGGCGAGGCCAGGCAAGAAGAAGGCGCGCGCTTCGAGCTGCGCCTGAACGAGATCGACTGCCTGGTTGGGGCCGACTTCATCGTGACGATCCACCCCGAGCCGCTCGCGCCCTTCGACGACCTGCGCGACCGCTGGCTCAAGCGCCCCGAGATGATGAAGGCGGGCACCGGCTACCTGCTGTACGAGCTCATCGACGAGGTGCTCGACGACTACTTCCCGCTGCTGGACGCGCTGGACGAGCGCATCGACGAGTTCGAGGAGCAGCTCTTCCAGAACGACAACTCACAGCAGAGCCGTGGCATTTCGAGCCAGATATTCGCCCTCAAACGCTCGCTGATCGCCATCCGCCGCGTCGCCGGCCCCACGCGCGATGTTGTGAACATCCTGCTGCGCCACGACGCGGACACCGGCGGCAAAAACTTCGCCTACTTCCAGGATTTATACGACCACTCGTCGCGCATCGTGGACATGATCGACAACTTCCGCGAGATCGTGGCGGGCGCTCTGGACGCTTACCTGGCCACCGAGTCGAACCGCATGAACCAGGTGATGAAGACGCTCACCGCGTGCTCGATCATCCTGCTGGTGCCCAACCTGATGGCCGCGATCTACGGCATGAACTTCGAGAATATGCCCGAGCTCAAGACGCACGACGGCTACTTCGTCGTCATCGGCGCTATGGTGACGTTTGTGCTGGGCCTCTTCGCCTACTTCAAGCGCCTGGGCTGGCTGTGAGCATCTCGTTGCCGCCGTGCTGGAACTCGTAATTCACACGCCGCACTTCAGCCCTAAAGCCATCTTCGCGCAGAGCTTCCACAACAGGCTGCAAGTACTTGCAGCGCTCGCCGCTCAGGTCCAGCAGAGGAAACACGCGCACCGTTCGGCACACGCGCAGCAACTCGCGCATCGAAGCGAGGTGGAAGTCGAGGTCAAGCTGCTCGGAATACAGGAACAACAGGTGCGAGCACAAGCCCAGCTCGAAGGCGTTGTCCTGGAAGTCCAACTTCGGCAGCGATTGCGCCTGGTAGCGCCCGGCCTCGCGCCCCGCATTGAAGTCAGCCAGAAACGCTTCGGCGGCTTCCAACCGTGCGTGCCCCAGATCGTCGGCGTCCTGGAAGCGAGTCCAGACAAAGCGATGCGCGCTGATTGGCGTCTGCTCAACAACAGAGTGATAGGTTTCCTCAACGCGCCGCCGGATTTCCTCAGCCGCGAACTGATAGATGGGATCAACCGAAGTGACGTGCCCGCCGAGTGCGGTCCACTGAGCGTTGAAGGAAGCCGGGCCATCGCCGCAGCCCAGGATGCTGAGCTTAAGGTCATCATCGCGCAAGCCGAACATGGCGCGGTATTCATCCAGCGAGCGGCCCCAGGGCACGACGGTTTCGAGCTTCATAAACGTTTAGCAAGTACTTGCTGCCGCGTGAGATGCTTCCAGACCGCGTATGAGCACGTCTAAGAACAGAGCGCAGGTCATGGAGGAAGCTCCTCACGTGTCGCATAAATTTCGCCCACGCGGGAGCCGCGAGCAGCGAGTAACTCGCGCACGCTTGGATGAGGAGCCTGCACTTCGACAGAATCAACTGGTGCGTCGCCCCAGCCTTAAGGCAACAGCGCCAGCCTGGTCTCCGGCAGAACCAAATGTAACTTTCACTGTGACCGCGCAGAAACCTCCGTAGCCAAAGTTGTGCTGCAAAGTACTCGCGGCTCAAAATTAAAACGCCCGCAAGTCACAAGTACTTGCGGGCGTTGGGCTTGGCTCAGCGTGTTAAAAGAGCACTTCCAGCTCTTCGTCCGAGTGGCGCTCGACCCACTGCGCGAAGCTCTCGCTGCCCTGCTTGCCGCCCTCGAAGGCTGCGGCCAGCTTGGCAATGGCGGCGGGCACCTCCTCCGCCGAGAGCCGCTTGATGCGCCGGTTGAAGCGCGCGTTGTCGCCCAGAGCGCCGCCCAGGAAGATGTCGAATTGCTCGACCACGACGCCGTCCACCTTCTTCTGGCAGCCCAGCAGGCCCACGTCCGCGATCCAGTGCTGGCCGCACGAGTTGGGGCAGCCGTTCACGTTGATGCGGAAGAACTCCGAGTCCTTCCACTGCACGCTCTGATCCAGGAGCGCGACCATGTGGCTCGCGCGCGCCTTGGTTTCGGTCACGGCCAAGTTGCAGAACTCAATCCCCGTGCAGGCCACGATGCCCTTGTGAATCGCGCTGACCTCAACTGATAGGCCGATCTTTTCGAGCCGCTCAAGTACTTGCGGCACGTTGGCGTCCGGCACGTTGACCAGGGCGAACGACTGCATCACGGTGAGCCGGATTTCGCCTGAGCCCAGCTCCTCGGCGATGTCGGCGATTTCCTCGATCTGCTCGGAGCGCAAACGCCCCGCGATGACGGGCACGCCGACGATGTTGAGGCCGGCCTGCTGCTGGGGAAAAACGCCGATCTTGTCCTGGTAACCGCGCGCCGGCGGCTGCGGCTCGGCGGGCGTCATCTTGTAGCCGATGATCTTCTCGACCTCGTCGCGCATCTTGTCGATGCCCCAGTCGGCCACCAGGTACTTGATGCGCGCGTGCTTGCGGTTCTTGCGGTAGCCGTGGTCGCGGAAGGTGCGCACCACGGCCTCGAAGACGCCCCGCACCTCCTCGGGCTTGAGGAAGACGTTCATCTCCTGAGCCAAGTGCGCCTCGGTCGAGAGCCCGCCGCCCACCATCGCGCCGTAGCCCACGCTGCCATCGGCGCGCCGCACGCCGTAGAACGAGAGGTCGTTGATCTCGCACTGCCCGCCCTCGCGGTGCCCGACGATGGCGACCTTGAACTTGCGCGGCAGGTCCGCGTAGTCGGCGTTCGTCGAGAAGTACTTGCTGCACTCCTCCACCAGCGGGCGAGGATCGAGGATTTCCTCGCGCTCCACGCCGGTGTAAGGCGACGAGACGATGTTGCGCGTGATGTCGCCGCAAGCGCCGTAGTAGCCCTCGTTGACGCCCAGCCCGACGGTAGCCATGCGGTCCATGATGTCGGGCGCCTGGTCGATGGTGAGCCAGTGCATCTGGAAGGTCTGGCGCGTGGTGATGTCGCCCACGCCGCGCGCGTAGTCGCGCGTGATGCCCGCGATGACGCGAGCCACAGCCGAGGAGACGTAGCCGCCGGGAATCTTCAGCCGCAGCATGAAGTGCCCTTCCTTGGGCCGCTGCTGGTAGAAGCCGACCCACTTGAAGCGCTCCATGTCGTCCTCGGTGATGGACGCGAAGCCCTGCTTGGCGTAGGTCTCGACGATGTCGCGCCACACGAGCGGGCCGGGCTTCTCGATCTTGATGCGCTCGTTCTTGGTCAGCTCAGCGCGGTCGTCGCCCATGGCAGCCATCGTCGCGGGCCGCCCATCATCGGCGAACTTGAGCGCCTGGTTCCGCTTGCGCGCCCGCTCATCGGCGTTGGGAACGACCTTAGCCGCAGCAGTAATTGGTTCAGTCGACATTTGAAGATTCTCCCGCTCAATGCAAAGTGCAGAGCAGTTTAATGGCTCAGCCCCTCAAGTACTTGAAATGAGCCACTGAAACACGCCCAAGTACTTACAGCTGCACTTGATTTAACCACGCCCGGCGAGTTAAGTCTATTCGCGAGGTGGAGAAACATCTTCCAGACGTAAAAACGCCGCAAGCACTTTGTCAAGTACTTGCGGCGTCTCTTTGCCGCGCCTCAGCCGTTACAGGCCGAGGTACGTGCGCAGCTTGCGGTGCAGCTGGTCGCGGCCCCTGGCCAGGCGGCTCTTGACGGTTCCGGTCGGCACGTTGAGGATGGCGGCGATGTCGTTGACCTCCATGCCCTGGAAGTGGTGCATCACGATGACCGACTTGTGATCCTCCGAAAGCGTCGAGACGGCCTGGCGAACGCGCGTCTGCAGCTCATCGTTGGTCATGGTCTCCTCGGGCAGCTTGCCTGCGTCGGGGAACTCCATGGTCTCCGAGCCGCCCTCGTCGTCCATGCGCGGCGTGTCGATGCTCTGGAAGCGCACGCGCTTCTTGCGGCGGGCGCGGTCGCGGCACAGGTTCAGCGCGATGCGATACAAATACGTCGAGAAGGCTTCGTCGGCCCGCAGCGTCGGCAGGGCGTCGTGCAGGCGCATGAACACGTCCTGCGTCACGTCCTGCGCGTCGTCGGCGTCCGAGAGCATCCCGTAAACCGCGTTATAAATCCGGCGGTGATACAGCTGAAAGATCTCCTCGAACGCCTTCTTGTCGCCTTCCTTGGCGCGCGTCAAGACCTTGAGGAACTCGGCCTTGGCGGGGTCGATGGGGCGCGGGGCCGGCTCGCCCATCACCTCGACCACGTCGGTGTCCGACTCGGCGTCCACGGCCTGCTGAGCGCCGTCCTCAACCTGCGACGCAGCATCCTCGGCCACGGGAGCAGCCGGAGTGCTGAAGGCAGCCTCAGAAGAAATCGGCGAGTCCATACCGTCGAGCGTGACGCTCTCGCGAGCCAAATCGTGCGCGCTCACAAAAGCAGAGGAGGAACTGGAAGCATCGCCTTCCGTGCGCGATTTGCGCCAAAGCGAAGGGCGCGCGGAAGTGTCCGTCTTGGCGGCAACTGAAGCGGCAACCGGCAGCGTCAGCGAAAGGGTCTGTGACATTTGGTGTAGCCCAACCTCCCGAGCAGAAAAACAAAGCTGATAGAAGCGCAGCCAACATCTCTGCGCGCAAAGTCTGTAAGGACCTTGAGCTTGGTGGGCTCAAGTGCATCTCCAGACGACGAAAACGCCGCCGAGTTTCCTTTCAGATCAGAAGGAAGCGCCCGGCGGCCTTCAGCGTTGCAGGCTCCGTTCCAAGAGCTGGCCTGGCTCACAAGTACTTGCTTGTAAGTGCTCGGCGGTACACCAGTAACATCACAGCGAACATCGCAGCGCGGGTTTGCGCTGCTCTAATTGTTGCGCGCGTTCGAGCTCGATTTCAAGCTGGAGCTCGATTTCAAGCTGGAACTCAAGCCCGGCTCCGGCGGGTGGCTGTTCTGCTCGGCCTGCAGGTCCGACTTCATCTCCTTGAGGTCGGCCACTGACTGCTCGATGCTGTCCAGCTTGCGCTCGCAGTTGGCGATCAGCGCCTCGGCCCGCTCCAGCGGCGACTGGCCGGCTGAGGCCGAGCGCAGGCGGCGGCGCCACAGGAAAGTCGACAGCGCGGCTCCGGCCAGCACTCCCACGGCCACGCCGCCATACCACAGCAGGTGCACGGGATCGCTCCTGCGCGCGTGGTTCGGGGAGCTCAAGGCAGGCAAAGGGAAAAATGTTTGTGCGCTCATCAAGGTTGGCTGGGCTCGACGGGCCAGGATTTCTCGCAAGGTCTTCTTGCTCTTCAGTTCGCGGCTTGTCAGTTCGCGGCGCGAGCAATGCGGCGGCCTTTTGCAGCGTGCTACAGCGTGGTGTCGATGTCGGAGATGTCGAAGAGATCGTCGTCATTGACCTCGAAGGAGGGCGCGGCTTCGGCCTGCGAAGTGAAGATGCGCTTGACGAAGGTGAGCAGTTCTGAAGGGTTGAAGGGCTTGGTCAGGTACAGGTCGGCGCCCTTTTGCCAGCCGGAGAAGACATCGGCGTCCTGGGCCTTGGCCGTGAGCATGATGACGGGGATATCCATGAGCTGAGGGTCGGCCTTCATCTTTTCGAGCGCCTCGAAGCCGTCCATCTCGGGCATCATGACGTCCATGACGATGAGGTCGGGCTTGTGCTCGTGCGCCTTCTCGATGGCCTCGCGCCCGTTGGAAGCGGTCACGACCTCGTAGCCTTCCTTGACCAGGTTGATCTGCACCAGGCGCACGATGTGGCGCTCATCGTCCACAGCCAAAATCTTCTTGGGCATAATTCCTCTTCAAGCAAGTTCAAACCGCGCTGTGCCGTGATTATAACCGAAATTTAGCGCGCCAAAACCACGCCTCAAGTACTTGCACACGGCTCAAGCCAGGCTCAGGCCAGGCTCAGGCCACATCGACGGCGCGCCAGCGGCGCAGCATCCACGACCACTGATCCGGGTGCGCGCGCACGATGTCCTCGATGCTGGCGATGACTTGCCGCGTGCCCGCGAGCACAGCGGCCTCGCGCTCTTCGCGGCTCTCGGCTCGCACTTCAAAGGGCGTGCCGAGGCGCATCTGGATGCGGCCATCGCGCAGCCAGGGCGCGCGCCGCACGCCGAACACGGGCACGACCGGCGCGCCGCTCATCACGGCCAGCCGAGCCGGGGCCGTCTCGAAGCGCGTGTCGTGGCCAAAGAGCGGCAGCAGCGCGCCCTCGGCTCCGGCGTGGCGGTCGGGCAAAATGCACAGCAAGCCGCCGGCCTTGAGCGCCTTCAAAGCGGGCCGCCCGGCTCCGTGCTTCGAGATCAGGCTCAGGCCCGAGGCGCGGCGCGCGGCGCTCAGCGCGCTCTGCATCGTCGCGTTCGAGAGCGGGCGCACGATGGCCGTGACCGCGAACTCCTGCGCCAGCCGCGCGCCCAGGATTTCCCAGTTGCCCAGGTGCGCCATCAGCAAGATCGCGCCGCGCTCCTGGCCCAGCGCGGCCCGCAGCGGCTCCAGATCGCAGGGCGGCATATAATCGCAGACTTCGCGCGCCGAGGCTCCCGGCAGGTGCAAAAACTCGCACGTCGTCATGCCCCAGTTCTGCGAGGAGCGGCGCGCGATGAGCGTCGCCCTGGCCCGGCTCAGCCCCAGCGCGAGCCGCACGTTGCCAATCGCCAGCTCGCGGCGCTTGCGCCCGATGGCGAAGAAGGCCAGGCCAAGCAGGGAGCCCAGGCGACGGCAGTCGGCCCACGAAGCGCGCTCCAGAGCCGCGCCCAGAGCACGCGCCACGCTCTGCTCGACGTGCGTGCGGCGCGCGCTCTCGATCTTGTGGCGCGGCGAAATCAGCTCGTCTTCAGGCCGCTCGTCGCTCAGCTCGTCGGGATTTTTCATGGCTGGCCAGCACGCTCTTGCTCTTGCTCGAAGGCGAGCTTGTCCTCGGGACGCCAACGCTTGTGCATCCACAGCCACTGCTCGGGGTGCCGCCGCACGATCGCCTCGGTCTCGCGCAGGATGAAGCGCGTGCCTTCGAGAATCGCCGCCTCGCGCGAGGCGTGCTCCTCCTCGTGCAAGTACTTGCCGGGCGAGGCCGTGATGACGACGCGCCCATCGGCCAGCCACGGCGTGCGGCGCACCGCGAAAGTCGGCACCATCGGCGCGCGCGCGGCCAGCGCCAGGCGAGCCGGCGAGGTGAAGGCCCGCGTGATGTGCCCGAACATCGGCAGCAACGCGCCGCCCGCCCCCGCGTGCTGATCCGGAAAAATCGCCAGCCCCTCGTTGGCGTGCAGCACACGCAGCGAAGCGCGCGGCGACTCGCTCTTGAGAATCATGTGCACCTCGATCGCCTGGCGCACCGTCTTGACGTGATTCTGCAGCGCCTTGTTGGAAGTCAAACGCACCACGACAGTCAGCGGGAACGACTGAGCCGCGCGCGCGCCCATCACTTCCCAGGCGCCGAAGTGCGCGGTCGGCAGCATCACGCCGTGCCCTTGAGCTAAGCCCCGCTCGATGTGCTGCAGCCCGCGCCACTCCGAATAGTCGTGGATTTCCTGAGCCGAAGCGGTGCGCAGGTGCAGAAATTCGCAGAACGACATCCCGAAGTTCTGCGCGCTTCTCATGGCAACGCGCTGCACTCGGGCCTGGCTCAGCTCGGGCAGGGCGAGGCGCAGGTTGGCGGTCGCGATGGCGCGGCGGTTGCGCGAGCCGTAGAAGAAGGCCAGCCCCATCCACGAGCCTGTGAGCCGGCACGTCGCCCACGGCGCGCGCTCCATGGCGCGGCCCAGGCGCGTAATGAGGCCCTCTTCCAGATCGCCTCGCCTCTGCTTGATCGTGCTCCTGACCGAGATGGGAACCTGCTCCTTTGAGGCGCGCGCACCAACATCCTGCGCCAATTATTTATAACAAGTTTGTGTGTTCTACAGCACAGAGCCGCTCCAGAGCCGCAAGCACTTGCGGTCAGGCCAGCCCAGCTCAAGGCAGCCCAGCTCAAGGCTGCAGCCGCCCGCGCTCGTTCCAGGCGGGCCGCAAGTACTTGCCGGCCTCCAGCTCGTCGCGCAGCTCCTCCTCGCGGGCGCTGAGCTGAGCCTCTTCAACCTCACGCTCGCGGCCCAACGCGAGCACGATGGCGTCTTGCACGCGCGCGCGGATTTGCGACACGCTGCCTGGCACGCCCAGCTCACGCAGCCAGAGCGCCCGCTCGCTGAGGCCGCCCGCTGCCGGTTCCTCGCCTGGTTCCTCGCCTGGTTCCTCGCCCAGCGCGCGGCTCCAGGCGGCCACATCCAGCTCGATTAAGATCGAGCCGTGCTGCAGAATCGCGGTGCGCCCGTGCTTTTCAAAGCGGCACTGCGCGCCTCCGATGAGCTTGCGCCCGTCCACGACCGCGTCAGCTTGCGAGGACGACAAGAAGCAGTTGCGCGCGTCCTTGCCCTCACCTTTGCTTGAAGCCAGCTCAGCCCGCACGCCCAGCGATTGCAGGCCGCTCAGCAGGGGCCGCGACAGCCAGGCGTAAGCGCCCGCCACCGAGCGCGACTCAAGCGGCAGCTCTTCGAGCCCCAGCGAAATCGAATAGGTGACCTCAGCCTGGTGCCACACCGCCCGCCCGCCCGATGGACGCCGCACCCAGTCGAGCCCAGGCCGCCGCCCGGCCAGTACTTGCAGCGGGCCTTCGAGCTTCTGCAGGCGGCCCAGCGAGAGGCAGTCGGGCTCCCACTCGTAGAAGCGCAGCGTTGGGCTCGCCTGAGCGCCTGGTTCGAGGCGAGCGCGGGCGAGAGCTTCATCGGTGGCCATGTTGCGCGCGCCCGAGAGCGCGCCGTCGAGGAGCACGCGCCAACGCCGCGGGCCGAGCTTGAGCAAATCGTCCATGCCTGAAGTGTGTTGCGCCTGCTTGCGAACGCGCAGAAGCTCCCGCAAACGTGCAGAAGCGCCCGCAAGTACTTGCAGGCGCTTCTGTCTGGAGCGGCCAGGTTCTACTTGTCGCCGCTGATTTTTTTGTAGGTCGTCAGGGCCTGGGCCACGACCTGATCCATGTTGTAGTACTTGTAGGTCGCCAGCCGCCCCACGAAGTGCACGTTGGGCGTCGCGTTGGCCAGCTCCTGATACTGCTTGTACAAGGCCGCGTTCTCGGGGCGCGGGATGGGATAATACGGGTCGCCGCCGGACTTTGGAATCTCGGCCACGGTCGTGGTGTATTTGTGCTCCTGGCCCGTCAAGTACTTGAACTCGGTGATGCGCGTGTAGGCGTAGTCGTTCGGGTAGTTGATCACCGGGAAGTCCTGGAACCACTCGCGCGTGTGCGTCTGGAACTTGAAGTCGAGCGAGCGGTACGGTAGCGGCCCGAAGCGGAAGTCGAAGAACTCGTCAACCGGGCCGGTGAAAATCAGGCTCTTGTGCGGAATCCACTTCTTGGCCTCGGCGAAGTCGCAGTTCAAGATCACCCGGATGTTGGGATGGTCCAGCAGGTTCTCGAACAGCCGCGTGAAGCCGTGCGCTGGCATGGCCTGATAGGAATCGGCGAAGTAGCGGTCGTCGCGGTTGGTGCGCGTCGGGACGCGCGCGATGACGCTTGAGTCCAGCTCGGAGGGGTCCAGCGCCCACTGCTTGCGCGTGTAGCCGCGGAAGAACTTCTCATACAGCTCGCGCCCGACCTTGCTCACCACGACATCCTCCGAGGTCTTGATGCAGTCGACCTTCTCAGCGCGCGAGGCGAACCAGTCTTCGAGCTCGAACGAGCTGAGCCGAAGGCCATACAGCTCGTTGATGGTGTCCAGGTTGATCGGGATCGGCACCAAGCGGCCATCGACCGAGGCGCGCACGCGGTGCTGATACTGGCGCCAGGCCGTGAAGCGCGACAGGTAATCGAAGACATCCTTCGAGTTGGTGTGGAAGATGTGCGGGCCGTATTGGTGGATCAGCACGCCGGCCTCGTCGTGGCGGTCGTAGGCGTTGCCCGCGATGTGAGGCCGCTTGTCGATGACCGCGACATGGTGCCCGCCCTCGCTCGCCAGCCGCTCGGCCAGCACCGCCCCGGCAAAGCCCGCCCCGACAATTAAATAGTCGAACTCAAACATGAATTTCCAATCGCCGCGCCCGGCGGCTGCTGCAAAGTGTGACAACCACAAGTACTTGAGGCGTCAAAGGCCCCGAGTCCTTTACGCGCCCGCCGAAGCCGCTGCCTTCTGCGCGGGCCTGGCTTTCTTGCTTGCGAGCACATTCTGGACGTGCGATTCGAGCTGAGCCACGATGGAGTCCCACGAATTGTGGCCCGCCAGCTCAAGCCCGGCCTCGATGCCGGCGCGGTTCGGGTGCGAGATGGCCGCCTCGCACAGCTGCAAAAACTCCTGGTGCGAGCGCGCGATCTGGACGGCGGCGGCGAAGTTCGAGACGACATCGGGCACCGCTGAGGAGACGACCGGGCGGCCCGTGGCCATGTATTCGAGGGCTTTGGTTGGGTTGATGAACTCGGTCGCCTCGTTGAGCGCGAAGGGCATCAGGCAGACGTCGAAGCCCTTGCTGTAAGCCGGCAGCTCGTCGTATTTGCGCCCGCCCAGCCACAGGATGTTCGCGTGCTTGGGCAGCTCAGCGGGATCGACCTTGAAGATGGGGCCGACGAAAGCCAGCGTCCAGTCGGGCCGCGCCGAGGCCAGCACCTCGACCAGTTCGTAGTCCATGCGCTCGTCCACGACGCCGAAGTAGCCCAGCACAGGCCCATTAACCGAGGCCAGGTCAGCGGGCACCTCAGTCAAAGGCGAGCGCGCCTGAGCGAAGTGATCGACATCGACGCCGCAGCCGAAGAAGTGCGTGTTGGCGTTCGACTTCTGCTTATCCTGCCACATCTTGCGGCCCCCGGCGAAGACGACATCGGCGGCCTTGAGCAAAATCTGCTCGCGCTCGATGAGCGGCGGCGGCGCGAACTTGAACTGCGAAAGCTGATCCATGCAGTCGTACACGTTGGCCCGCTCGCCCATCTTGCCCAGGAACGAAGGCACCGCCATCGGGTCGTAGAACCACTGCACCGGCCCGTCGAAGCGGCCCTTGAGCGGCCCGGACATGGCTTCTTGCACCAGGCGCGTGCGATTTTCATCGACCCAGGCGCCGTCCTCGAAGAAGCGTTCGCGCGGGAAGACCGAGTCCATCAGCGTGACGTTAGGGAAACCTTCGGCTTGCGTGAGGCGCGCGAAGGGCTCGAAGTCGCCGTCCTCAACTAAGGGGCCTTGCACGAACAGCACCGGGTGGCGGGCGGAAAGCCGCGTCAGGAATTGCTGCGGGCGCTGCCAGACCCAGTCCCAGCGCAGGTGGCAGTGCACCAGGATCGGGTAGTCCTCGTGCCGGCTGCCGGAGCCGTTGGCTCGCGTGCTGAGGATGGCCCTGCCCAGGCCGTCGGAGCGCAACTCGCCGCCTGGGTCGCTGCTGTCCACGGCGTTGCCGCCGTTGTCGATGAAGAGGTCGTTGCTGTCTTCATCCAGCGAGGCGTTGTCTTGCAAGAGGTCACCGGCAGCGACTGCGCCGCCGAAATCCATTTGGTTGCTCATTGATCTCTCCTCCAAAATCTGCGGCTCGCTCGCGAGGAAGCAGCGGCTACTGCTCAGCGCGGGGCGCAAGTACTTGCGAGACACGCGCCCGAGCCGGGAGGCACGACCTGCCTAAGTACTTAATGCTGTTCGCGCCTCCGCTGCCGCGCTCGTTGCCACGAGCTTTTAAACAAAGGACAGCCTCGCCGCCGTTCGATAGAAGTGCGCAGAGTTTAATCCGCTCCGCTCGGGCCCGCTAACCGGCCCTAACCGGCCCTGACCGGCCCCAAGAAGAACACGGTTCGCGCGGCTCTTCGGCTTCGCCCAGCTCAGCTCAAGGCTGGCTTGAAATGTGGCTTTCTTGAAGCTGGCTTGAAACGTGGTTTTAGGATTTCAGGGCTTGGAGCGAGCGGCTCAGGGTGAGGTGGCACGAGCAGGAGTTGGCGCGCAGGCCCTCGATGTCGAGCAGCACGATGTGGCCGCGCCCGGTGTCGAGCAGGCCCAGCGCCCCCAGCGCGCCCAGCGCAACCGTGACTCCTGAGCGACGCGCGCCCAGCATCTGCGCGATGGAGCCGTGCGTGATCTCGATTTCGTCGCTCTCGACGCGCTCGCGCAGGCCCAGCAGCCAGCGGCACAGCCGCTCCTCAACCGAGTGCAGCCGGTTGCACAGCGCGGCCTGAGACTTCTGCGCCATCAGCGACGACCAGAAGCGCAGCGTCCAGCCGTGGAAGGCGCCGCCGCGCCCGAACTCGTCGCGCACCACGCTCGCAGGCAGCCACAGCGCCGTGCCCGGCACCTGCACCACAGCCGTCTCGGTCGCGGGCGTGTCCGAGAGCAGCTCAAGGGCCCCAACCGCGCCCTCGCGCCCCGCCATCGCGACCTCGACCTGCTCGCCATTGGCGCTGCCCAGCACCAGCGACACCATTCCACTGTTGGGAAAATATACGCGCTCGACAACCGAGCCCGGCTCGTGCAGCACCTGGCCCTGGAAGAGCAGCGTGCGCTGAGCCTGCGGCTCCAGGCGGCGCCACACATCCACAGGCAGCCCCTGCAGCGCCCAGGCGCGCGGCCTCGGCTGAGCTGAGCCGGGGTTCGCGCCGTGCGAGCCGGGGTTCACGCCGTTTGAGCCGTGCGCGGAGCCCGCGCCCCACGAGCCGCTCAACTCAGCCGAAGCCGAGCCCGGAGCGGGCGCGTGCTGAGCCAGCGCGGGATGGCTCGGCGCAAGCCTGCCCTCGAAGCGAGCCTCGGGAGCAGAAGAGGAACGCGCGGGGCGGGAGCGGGCTGGCGTGTGCTGCGTGCTGGGCGTGGCGAGTGTTGGCATAAGTTTCCTGTCGGAGCCGGCTGATACGCCTTCGGCTGGGCGCGCTTCTTTGCCCGCTGCGGGCGCAGCCGCAACGGAGCGGAGGCGGCAGCGGCGAGCAGAGCTCAAGGCCCTGCTCAAGCAAGGCGCCGCCCAACTGAACGGCACCAGCAGTGTGAGCCGTCTGCGGGCCGCTTTCTGCGGGGAAAACGCGCAGTCGAGCGCAGGGGATTCCCTGTTTTATCCAGAGTGTTATGCGGCTGGCACGCGCATGGCGACGCCGTTTTCGAGGCGCTGCAAGTACTTGCAGCGCGCGTAATGTTTGATAGGGCACCCTTGAAATCGGCGTGGGCGCGCACGAGCATCGTTTCACAGGCGCGGCTGTGGCAGAATCAGCACGTCCAACGCCTCAGCGTGGCCCTTAGCAGAGCCCTCAGCCGTGGCGGGAGCGGAATTTCGTGGTCGAAACGGGCGGCTTGGGGCGAGGCCGGCGGCTTGGGCCGAAACGGGCGGAGCAGCGATGAAGAAAGCAGTGTTTGAGCTGGAAGGGACGCGCAATGTCATCCTGGGCGCGCTGGGCTCAGAGGAAGCGGCGCGGCTGGGCCCGCACCTGCGCCCGCGCGAGCTGCGCCTGGGCGAAGAGATCGCGCGCCCCGGCGAGATGGCGGGCGACGTGCTTTTTCTGGAGGCCGGGATGCTGTCGAGCATTCTCAATTCCAACCAGAACGTCGCGGTCGAGGTCAGCGTGGTGGGGCGCGAAGGGGTCTGGGACGCTTTCCTGGCCCTCAACGAGGTGCCGCGCCTGGACCACGTCATCGTGCAGGCGAACGGCTGGGGCTGGGCCCTGCCGGGCGAGGTGCTGCGCCAGGAGTTCGGGCGCGGCGGCTCTTTGCAACGCAGCATCCTGCGCTACTTCGACCTCTTCTACACGCAGGCCGCCGTGACGGGCGTGTGCAACCGCCTGCACACCGTCGAGGAGCGGCTCGCGCGCTGGCTCCTGATCGTGAGCAACGGAGCCGAGAGCGACGAGTTCGAGGTGCCCGCCGAGTTCGTGGCCTGTATGCTGGGCTCGCGGCTCTCGGGCGTGCCCATCGCGCTCGGCGTCTTGCAGCAGGCCGGCCTGGTCACGGTCGACGGGCAGCTCATCCGCCTGCTCGACGCGCCCGCCCTGGAAAGCACCGCCTGCGAGTGCCACGCCGCGCTCGCCCGCAGGCTGCAGATTTATCTCGACGATCCACGCCGCCCGCCCCGAGCAGCCGGGCACGCCCCTTAGCCTCGCGGCTTCAGCGCGCGCTGAAGCCGCAAGTACTTAGAGCGGCTTTCGAGCGGGCCGATTTCGAGCGGGCCGATAGAGGCAGGGGCGATAGAGGCAGGGGCGATAGAGGCAGGGGCGATAGAGGCAGGGGCGATAGAGGCAGGGGCGATAGAGGCAGGGGCGAGGTTCTCGCGCCTACGCGGGCCCGCTCAAACAGCTTTCGAGACAGCTGCTTTGGCCGCGTTAATCTTCCTGCAGCCAGCCGTGACGCAGGGCATAGCGCACGATGTCCGAGCGCGAGCGCAGGCCGAGCTTTTCCATCAGGCGCGTCTTGTAGCCCTCGATGGTCTTGACGCTCAGGTGCAGCTTGTCAGCGATCTCGCGGTTGGTGTGGCCCCACGCGATGTGCACCAGCACCTCCTGCTCGCGCCCGCTCAGCGCCTCGCCCTCGCTGCTCTGGGTTGGGTTGAGGTAGCCCTGCACGATGCCCCCGGCGATGGCCGCGTCGAGATAAACCCCGCCGCGCGCCACGGTGCGGATCGCCCCCGTCAGCTCCTCGGCGATAGCCTTCTTCAAGACGTAGCCGCGCGCGCCGCTGTTGAGCAGCTGGCGGATGTGCGCCTCGTCCTGGTGCGCGCTCAGCGCGAGCACCCGCGTCTGCGGGCACGAAACCATGATTTGCTCGGTCGCCTCGGCCCCGCCCAGCAGCGGCATCGACACATCCATCAGCACAACGTCCGGCTGCAGCCGGCGCACCTCGCGGGCCGCGCTCTGGCCGTCGCCCGCCTCGCCGATCACCTCCATGTCGGGCTGAGCCGAGATCAGCAGCTTGATCCCCTCGCGCACCAGGGCGTGATCGTCGGCGATGAACACCTTCATCTTGGCCATGATGCCAGCTTCCTCCCGGACACAACCCGCCTTCAAGCTCTAACTTAGCACCATCGCGCCCGAGCTGAGCCGCCTCAAGACATCCGCGATTGCGCGGCGTTAGACTTCGGCGCTACCAAAACCGCCCTCAAGTACTTGAGGCAGAGCACGCAGCGGCTTGGCGCGCGGATTACGAAGACCACGCAGACCACCATGATGACACCAGCGCCTCAAGCCCCGCCGCAGCCGCACAAGCCCCAGCACGCGGCGCACATCGAGCACGGCGGGCCGGTCATCCAGATGCTGGAGCGGCTGGACAACTGGGCGCACGTCGTCGTGGCCGCCTTCTTCATCCTGATGGCGACCACGGTCATCATGCACATGGGCTTCATCTTCCTGCGCCAGCTGCCGCTCATCGTGCCCGCGACTCCCACCGCCCAAGCTCAGCTTAGCCGCACACAAGCCGCCGCCCAAGCTAAAGCGCCCGAAGCTAAGGCCACGGAAGCCGAAGCCGCCTCCGGGCCCGGCGCGGAAGAGGCTGCGGCTTCGCCTCCCGACCCCTTCGTCAAGAACAGCCTGGAGCTGCTGAGCCAGATTCTGTTCGTGGTGATCCTGCTGGAGCTGCTGCGCACGATCATCACGTACCTCGAAACGCACGACATCCAGGCCATCATGCAGGAATTTCTGGTGGTCGGCATCATCTCCAGCGTGCGCAAAATTCTGCTGGTGGGCGCTGAAGCCTCGCTGCGCCAGGGCGCGTCGCAGTCCGAGTTCATCCAGGAAGCGAGCGGCGTCGTGATCGACATCCTCGGCATCCTGCTGCTGATTGCGGGCCTGGTCATGCTCAAGCGGGCCTTTGGCACCAAGACCCAGCGCGAGATGCAAGAGGTTTAGCCGCTGCAAGTACTTGCGCTTCAAGAGGCATAAACGAAGACCGCCTGCAGCGAGTGGCGGCGGCGCGTGGCCAGCTCCTCGATGAACTGAGGCGCGGCCTCAATCGGCACGCGGTCGGTGATGATGTGGCGCACGATGTCCTGCCCGCGCGCCTTGAGCAGCTCGATCGTCTCCTGGGCCAGACGCTGGCGCGGCCACTGCGCGGCCAGGGCGCGCGGCGCGTGGTACACCTGCGCGCAGCGAATGCTGAGCCCGTTGTGGTGGAACTCCTCGCCCAGCAGCAAGTTGGGCTGCCCGCCCGCGTAGAAAGCCATGTCGATGACCGCGCCGTTGCGACGCAGCGCCCGCAACGCCTGCGGCAAAGCGGTGTCCGAGCCGCGGCACTGGAACACCATGTCGGCTCCGCGATCGTCGGGCCCGTGCACCCAATTTTCCTTGCACCACTGCCACGCTTCGATATGGTTCCCGTCAATGGCCTGCAGCCCCAGCGCACGCGCGGCTTGCAGTCGCTCGGGCGTGACATCGTGGATGGCGACGGCTTGAGCGCCGTGCAGCTGGGCGGCCAGGCCGGTCATCAGGCCGATGACTCCGGCTCCGGTGATGAGGACGTGGCGCCCGCGCACGCCGTCGCCCAGCTCGACTTCGGCGCGCGGCCTTGAGCTAGGCTCAGCGTCGAGCGGGCCGAATTCCCAGGCGGCGTGCAGCAGCCCGTTGATCGAGATGGGGCCCATCTGAGCCGGGTAGATGCCCAGGATCGGGTCCAGCTCGGGCGGCAGCACGGCCCAGAAATCGTCGTGCGGCACGGTGTAGCCCGAGCGGTGGCCGTAGGACATCGCGAGTACTTGCCCCACGCTCAGCGCGGGGTTGCGGCTCTCGACAACGCGCGCCGACTCCATGTAGCCCAGGAACGGAACCGGATACTGCGTGGCGGGCACGTCGTGGTGAAAAACGCCCATCTCGCCCTGGTAAGTCGAGGCGAAGAAGGGGTTGGTCTTCTTCCAGAAGGTTAGCTCGGTGCCCGCCGAGAAGCCCGAGAAAAGCGTCTGCACGCGGCACTGGCCCGGAGCCAGCGGGCCTTCATCATAATCCCAGAAGTACATCCGGCCCTGCTCCTCGACGCCCAGCACCTGCACCTTGAATTCCATTGAGCTCCCTTAATCCAGCCGAAGCCCTCGCAGAACGCAAAGCCAGGGCCACAAGTACCTGGTACGGCTTCAGCGTTGTCTCAGCTGCAGCGCCTCGTGATAAACGCAAGCGGTTTCGCGAGCCATGCGCGCTGTGGTGAAGCTCTCGCGCACGCGGCGGCGGGCACGTTTGGCTCGGCGCGCGGCCTCGTCGGGGCGCGCAAGTACTTGGGCCAGCGCCAGGGCCAGCGCGCCAGGATCGCGAGGCGGCACCAGCCAGCCGAACTCCTCGCTGCTGATGGCCTCTTCGGTTCCGCACACGCGAGTCCCAACGATGGGCAGCCCGCTTGACATGGCTTCCAGGGCAGCCAGAGGCAGCCCCTCGAACAGCGAAGGCAGCACGAAGGCATCGCAGGCGCGCAGCAGGACGGGCACATCGTCGCGCTGCCCCAGGAACAGCACGCGCTCGCCCAGCCCCGCGCGGCTCGCCTCGGCTTCGAGCGCCTGGCGCCCGCAGCCCTGGCCGACCCACAGCAGCCGGGCCCCAGCGTTGCCTTGCCGCAGCTCGTCCAGCAGAGGCAGCGCCCGCAGCAAGAAAATGTGCCCCTTCTGCTCGGTGAAGCGCCCGATGGTCAGCAGCAGCGGCGCGTCAGGGGGCAGGCTCAGCTCACGCCTCATCTCACGCCTCAGCTCGGCGCGCGCGGTGTGGGGCCTGGTGTCGCAGGGGCTTAGCTCGATTCCGTTGCGCACGGCCTTGATCTGAGCCGGGTCCAGCCCTTGACGCACGAAGGTGTCACGCGCGGCCTGCGAGACGCAGATCAGGAGGTCAACCGAGCCCAGCAGCCGCCTGTGATCCTCGATTTGCCACGGCTCGGTGAGCAGGTAGGGCAGGTGCTCGGTTCGCACCACGGCGCAGCCGGCTGCGCGCGCGGCGTAGATGGCCGCGTGGCCCTCCCAGCCGATGCCGGCGTGCGCGTGGAAGACCTGGCAGCGGTTCGAGGCGAGCCACTCGCGCAGCTGCTCAGTCGACGGCAGGCCGTCCGCGCCCGGCTCAAGAGCAAGCACTTCCAGGCCCAGAGCGCGCGCCCGCCCGAGGAACACATCGCCCTGGGGCCCGCGCGGGCAGGCGAAGACGACGCGCCAGCAAGAGCTCAGGGCGCGCGCCAGGTCCAGCATATGCTCGCCCACGCCGGAGGGGTCCAGCGAGTCGGTGAACAGGCAGAGCAGGGGCGCGGCAGGCGCCGGAACCGAGGCGAGGGGAAGGCTCAAAGGCATAGCTCACCGCCTGAGCGCGCCGCGAACGCAGCCGTCGCGCGCCGATAGAGGACGACCGTGCAGTTTGCCGCACCCGCCGCGCCCGGCAAGCTCAAGGGGCCACGGGAGCGTGCGCCCAGGTACTTTGTTCCCCGAACCGCAGCCATTTCACGACCAGCCGCCTCAAGTACTTGCAGCGCCGTGCCTGAAGCTGAGCCGAGCCTAAGGCTGAGCCGAGCTTAAGGCTGAGCCGAGCTTAAGGCTGAGCCGCCAGCACGCGCGGCCCGATCTTGACCGGCGACTCGACCTGCCGCCCCTCGATGAGCGATTCCAGCATCGCGAACATCGCGCTCGCGATGGCCGCAGGGTCGATTTCCAGCCGGGCCAGCTGCTCCTCATACGGGCGCAGCACGCTGGAGCCGTGGTTCGAGTGCGTGGCGATTTGGACGTCGCGCCCGATTTCGAGCCCCTTCTGCTCCAGCACGACGAGCGCGCCGCGCGTCATCATGTCATCCATGATGACCAGGCCGTCGGGCCGCTCCTCGCCCTCGAAAGTCTCGAAGGCGGCGCGGAAGCCTTGCTCCTGGTTGGTGCTGTCGCGCATGGCGTGCGTGTCGGCTTCCATCTCGTCCAGGCGCCACACGTTGCCCGGCAGGTAAGGCAGCTCGGCGTCCTGAAGCGCCAGCCTGAAGGCATCCAGCTCAGGAAACGATCGCTCGCCCTTGCGACGCCCCAGCCCAACGCCCAACGGCAGCCACAGCCCGATGTCGCGGCAGCCGCGCGCGGCCAGCTCGCGCACGCCCTCGCGCGCCAGAGCCGCCCAGTCGATCGCCACCCGATGCCGCACCACGGGCAAATACGACAGCGCCACCACGGGCACTTCCTGCTCGCTCAGCCACTTCACGGCGGGCGAGCGCGCCTCGCACACCAGCAGCAGGCCGTCCACGTCCTTCTTCTCAATCGACAGCAGCAGGTCGTCGTGGACAGGCAGCCCCTCGCGCGAAGGGATGGCCAAGTACAGCGAGAACCGCTCGTCGCCCGACTGAGCGCGCCGCCGCGCCTCGTCCACTAACAATCCACAGAAGGGCGACTGAGCCGAGTCGAAGATGTCGCGGTCGTACACCAGCCCGACCGAGCGCGCGTTGGAGCCCGGCTTGAGCGGCGCGACGTAGGTTCCCGAGCCCTGGCGACGGTAGATGATGCCCTGGGCTTCCAGCTCGGACAGCGCCCGGTTGAGCGTCATCATCGAGACGCCCAGCTGCTTGCTCAGCTCGGTCATCGTGGGCAGCCGAGCCGAAGGCCCCAGCTCGCGCGCCATCTCGCCCAGCCGCGCCGACAAAGCCTGCGTCTTGGTTCGATACACCACCGGCTCGCTGCTGCGCGCCACGCCCTCGCGCCCGGCGGCCTGCGCGCCTTCCAATTCCCCGCTGCTCTTGGCCATCAGCTTCTCCACTTCCCACCTTGCCCCGCGCTTGCAACGCGCACTTTCCTACTCATGTTATCAAACAGTTTGTGGCGCGCGCGTGCGGCTGCGGTGTCAACAAAACGCCCTGCAAGTACTTGCAGGGCGCCGGGTTGCCGGGTTGCCAGGTTGCCGGGTTCGAGTTAGTCGCTGAGTTGGCGCAGGGCGAGGTAGTCGTCGCGCGAGAGGGCCGCATCGAGGGCGCGCGGGTCGTCGGGGCGCAGGCGCAGCATCCAGCCCGCGGCGTAAGGCTCCTCGTTGATGAGCGAGGGCTCGTCGAGGATGGCCAGGTTGACGGTTTGCACCTCGCCTGCGAAGGGAGCGAGCAGGTCGAAGGTTGCCTTGAGCACTTCGAGCACGCCGATTTCCTGCTCCGGCTCCAGGCGCGCCCCGGCTTCGGGCAGCTCGGCCATCACGATCTCGCCCAGCTCGGCGCTCTTCCAGGCGGTCAGGCCCAGCACGACGAGGCCGTCGGGCTCGGCGCGCAGCCACCAGTCGGCGCCGGTGTATTTCAAATCGCTCGGGTGATTCATGTTGGGTTCCGTTCAGGCGCGGGCTTCAGCTCAGCGGGCTTCAGCTCAGCGGGCTTGATCTGGGCGACCGGCTTGAGCGCGATGGCGGCTTCGAGCACCAGGGCTGGAGCGCCCGCTTCCTCTTGAACCTTGAGGCTGGTTTGGCTGATGGCTAAGGGCCAGGTGCCGTTGGGGTCGATCTCGAACAGCGAGCTCAAGCCCCTGGTGAAGGTCGTGGCCAGCGGGCCGCTCAGGGGCGCGCCGCCCGCTGAGACGAGCGGGTCGCGCACTTCGAGCACGCGGCCTCGGCTCAGCTCCAGGTGGCCGGACATCTCGAAGGGCAGCGCGGCTCCCAGCAGGGCGCGCGTGCCTTTGACGCGGATGCCACGGTCCGAGGCCAGCGCGACGCGCACGTTTTCGAGCTCGGGATATTTCTCGCGCACCCACGCCTGCAGCGCGTCCTGGCCCAGGACGAGGCGAAGGCGGCCCTGCGTGCGCGGGACGCCGGGGTCGGACGAGGAGACGAGCTTGAGCTGCGAGCCCTTGCGCAGCGCCTTCCAGTCGAGGAGCAGGTTGTCCAGGCTCATCTGGGCCTGGGCGATGTGGAAGCCGTGCCAGCCGAAGTCGCTCAGCTCAAGCTCGAAGCGCCCGACGCGCCCCATGTTCTTAGCTGAGGGCACCACCTGCAGCTGCAGGCCCTGGCCGAAGGTGAAGCCGCTCATCTCGACGTGCGCGCTCTGGAAGCGCCCGCCCAGCACGTCGCGCCCGCGCTTGCCCCGCAGGTCGGCGCGCACCTGAGCGCCCGCGAACCGCTTGCGCAGCGCCGACTCGACGGCGCGCGAGGCCCGCTGCGGCGTGGCCAGCGAGTTAAAGAGGAAGAAGCCGCCCGTCAGGGCCGCCAGGAGATAAGCCATGTTGAAGAGAAGCCGCAAGTACTTGCCGCAAGCCCGGCGCGCTCAGGCCGGGACTTGCAGCGGGCTGGGGCCAAGCGTGACGATGGTGAAGTCGCGCGGCGGGCGGCTCTGGTAGTAGGCTCGGATGTCAGAGGGCTGCACTCTGTTGATGGCGTCCAGGATTTCTTCGGTGGGGCGCACGCGGCCCAGCATCCACTGGTCGCGCGCGATCGAGCTGGCCCGCGCGCGCGAGGATTCCTCCTGCATCACCAGGGCCGACAGCATCTTGATGCGCGTGCGCTCCAGCTCGTCGTCCGAGACGCCGTCCTTCATGCGCACCAGCTCCTCGATCAGCTTGTCCAGCGAACGCTGCGCGCGGTCGGGCTGCGTGCCCACGTAGCTCAGCATGAAGCCGTGCCCGCGCACGCTCGAAGGCGAGGCCGAAACCGAGTAGCACAAGCCTTCTTTTTCGCGCAGCTCGGTGAACAGGCGCGCGCCCATGCCGCCCGAGAGCACGCTGGCCGCCAGGCGAAAGGCGTAGTAATCCGGCTCGTCCACGCCCGCGCCCGCGTAAGCGACGCCGATGTGGTGCTGCGCCGATTCGTGCGCCAGGTGCACATACTGCGCGCCTTCGACCGCCGTCGCCTGGCCGGTCGCAGGGGCCGCGCCCGCCCAAGCGCCGAACAGGTGCTCGGCCTGGGCCACCACTTTGTCCCAGTCGAAGGAGCCGGCCACGGCCAGGATCGCGCCCTGGGGCTTGTAGCGGGCGGCGTGGTCGGCGCGCAAATCTGCGAGCGAAAGGGCGCTCAGGCCGCTCTCGGTGCCCATGGGCGAGCGCCCGAACGAGTTGGGGAAATAGACGCGCCGCAGCTCGACGAACATCTTGGAGGCCGGGGCATCTTCGAGCGAGCGCAGGGCTTGCAAGGCTAAGTCGCGCTGCGCCTGCCACTCGTCCTCGGGCAGCCTGGGGCGCAGGATGATGTCGGCGTACAGCTCAAGCGAGCGCGCCAGGTAGTCGCCCAGCGTGGCGCCGCCGAAGGTGGTGTATTCGACATCAGCGCCGCCGCCACGGTCGATGCCCAGGTCGTCCAGGGCATCCGAGAGCGCCCGCGAGTCGCGCTCGCCGGCTCCGAGCAAGGAGAGGCTTTCGAGCACGTTCGAGATGCCCTCGCGCCCGCCCGGCTCGGTGGCCGAGCCCGCGGGGATGAGGAAGTTCCAGGCGACGGCCTGCTTGTCGGGCAGCGGCTCGCCCACAACCGTCAGCCCGTTGGCCAGCCGGTGCGTGCGCGTGGTTGGATTGTTCATGCCAGTCGAGTTTAACAACCGAAGCAGCAAGTACTTGCGCCGCCCGCCATGGCCGCGCGCAGCCTGGGCGAGAGGACCTCGCCCCTGCAGAGCAGCTGCCCGCCTCCGCGCTTCAGTAACGCTGGGCTAAGTTGGGCTCGTGCGTGGGCAGCACGATGTCGGCTTCCTTGCGAATGCGGTCGTAGGCCGCGAAGCACTGGGGCAGGCTCCACAGCGAGGCGGGCGGAATGTTCTCTTCGAGGTGCTCCCACGTCGAGACGGTGTCGCTGGTGATGACTGCGGTGCCGCCTGCGGTCTGTACGGCGACGGCCTGGCAGCAGGGCGTGTGGCCACCGATCCAGAAGGTGCGGATGCCGGGCAGCGGCTCGGCTTCGTCCTCGACAAGCTCCAGGCGGCCCGAGCGCGCCAGCCACTCGAACACCGGGCGCGGGAAGCTGCGCTCGGGAACCAGAAGCGGGTGGCGCGGCGCCTCGACGATCTCACGCCAGCCCGTTTTGGAGACGAAGAACCTGGCCTGCTCGAACAGCGGCGCGTTGGTGCAGTGGTCCCAGTGCAGGTGCGTCAGGATCACGTCGTCGATTTGCGCGGGGGCGATGCCGCGCGCCTGCAGCAGCGAGAGCGTGTCGTGGCCCGGCGCCACCGTGAAGGCGAACTTGCGCCGCTCGACCGCCGAGGGCGCGCCGAAGCCGCAGTCCACAAGTACTTTGCGCCCGAACCCTTCGAGCAAGAAGACCCAGCCCTTGATCGAGACTTCCTCGTGCACCTTCTGCTGGTAGAAAATGACCGGCCCCTGCGTGGTCAGCGAGGAGTTGTGCAGCGGCGTGATCAAATACATGAGCCAAAGTCTAAAGCGAGCCGTTGCAAGCAGCCGGATGCCGGGAGGGAATTCCCGACGGCCTACGAACGCTTTATGCGAGGCTGACGAGGCTAAAAAAGAGGCCCGGCGCTCCGGTTGCGCGCGCAGGCTCGTCCGCTACTCGCGCGCTGCGGGTTCAGGCCCGGCTTCAACAGGCCCGGCTTCAACAGGCCCGGCTTCAACAGGCCCGGCTTCAACAGGCCCGGCTTCAACAGGCCCGGCTTCAACAGGCCCGGCTACA
>JAABUK010002299.1_pt1 | contig 34591 bp, 38 predicted proteins | sample 5559141 | NCBI WGS metagenome assembly JAABUK01 (sample SAMN10711869, study PRJNA513367) | rock metagenome | isolation source: Antarctica rocks | place: Antarctica: Victoria Land, Pudding Butte nord | collected 2016-01-03
GTTGGAGAGGGTGTTGGGGACGGTGTTGGGGACGGTGTTGGGGAGGATGTAGGGGATGGTGTGGGGAATGGTGTGGGGGATGGTGTAGGAGATGGTGTGGGTGTTGGTGAGAGTGAGAGGTCTGGTGAGTGAGTGGGTGAGGGCATGATTGTGGGTGTGGGAAAGGGTGTGACAGCTGACTGTACTGTTGATGGTGAGCTGCTTGCATTGGTCACAGTAGGTGTAGCAAGCACAGCTGTGGGGGCTGTACTGTTTGCTAACGGTGCTGCTGTGGCATTGACTGCAGGGGCAATTGTCAGGTTTGGACTGGCAGCTTCTGCCGCACTGGCTTCTGGTGTTGCTGCAGGAGTAGCAGATGTTGCAGTGGCTGATGTGATTGTTGCTGGGCTGCTGGCTAAGTCCTCCAGCGTCGCAACAATGTCAAAGCCTGAATCCATAGCAAGAGCTCAGCCATACTTGTGGAATATCAAAAGTAATCAGCTCATTGAGTGTGCAAGCGCAGCTGCAGAGAGGGCATGGGGGCAGAGTCTATCTATTTGCATTCAGAGTTCTTCCTAAGAAAAAAAGGAAATACCTGTCCTGTTTAGCTGACTGTTGAGCTCTGGGATGGCAGGCCCGCCAAGAAAGACATATAGGGAAGTGGTTGCGCTTGCGGTTGTGGCAACTGTGAGCTGCATGCTGACATCAACAGCTTCAGGAGCAGTGGGTTCCCCTGAGTTGTTGACCGCCTGCAAGCAGCATGTGTCAGAACATTGTGCTTGCAGAGAGCCAGTTCTCTGGGTACTTTGCCTCTTTCCAGCATAGACCAAAGTTGTGGGTCAACTGCACTGTTGCAATTGTATTGGGAATGATTACCATGAAAGACTCGTACTGGAAGCCAGCATAGCTGAAGTTGCTGAATACATTTTGCAGAGCCTGTTGAAACACCTTTGCTGTGGTGTTGCTGAACGGAAAGGCATCACTTCCTATCAATCTGAAAGTGACATCTGCTGCCTGAAGGATGGTCGGGCTACTGGCAGGAGCTGCTGTCGCAGGGCTTGTCAGTGTACTACTGCTATCGCCGCTAGTACCGTTCTGCAGCAAGCTGCGTTGGCTGTTCCAATGAAGCCTTCCAAGCGCTGAAAAGTGCGGTCTCCAAGCGTTAAAGGGTGCCTGCTGTGCAGCTGACACTGGAAGTACACGCGCGCTCAGGGCACAGCAGATCAGAACAACGCTGAGCTGTTGGTGTTTCCAGACGCGCATCGCAAGGGGTCTGCAACGCCAGCAGCCGCAGTCGCGACTGTCCGCGCGATCGCCAGTTCAAACTCGCCTAGGCGGTTGATCAGCCTCGTGCTCTGAGCTGCGCCAGTCAGGGGAGGATTCGAGCACAAGTACTGGCCGCGATAGCGCAAGTGTATCCTGAAAACTGATTTGACGTGCGCTGCGACGCTGTGCCCTGCAAATAGGGTCCCAGCTTGGGTGCTGCAAACTTGTGCGTGACCTATTCGCTTCTGCAGCACGACGCTGCAATCGGCTCGCGGATCAACTGTTGTATGGGCATTTCATCTGCGCCACATGAAACATGCACACGCAGCCCTACTCTTGCAGTTAGACAACGCTGTCTCGTTGCAGAGCTGTTCCCGCGTGCGTTTGAAGTTCTAAAGGGCTGCTCACGTTACGGTGTAGAGGCCTCTGACTGGACAGCATATGCTTCTGGTGGTACACCTCATACATCGGGCACTCTCATTAAAAAACAAGCGTGCAGACGTTATGCGCCAGAGCCGAAGACTACGTTGTACTGCCATTGCCGTCCAATGACTGAGGTGGCTACACTGCGACCGTATGCATGTCAACATGTGTTCAGATCTCGAGCATCCTCTCGAAACAGGCATGCGCATCAGTGCAAAGCGATTTGTGCTGTTGGTACCAAACCAAGCAAACACCACATCAGTATGTGCACGAACAAGACTTGCAAGAAGCAGGGCTGTCAGCAGGTGACTTGAGTCATACAGTGCACCACCAAGTTTGGCATGTCAGTAGACCATCCAAGCTCTTTGGACTCCCGTGTTTTTGCAGGTCATTCAGTTTGCTCAGGACCTAGCGTTGGATGAGCTTGAGATTGAAACATGCGGCTGCCTTGGTGAGTGCCTGCTTCAGCCTTTCTTATTGCAAAGGCATCTGGCTCATTGCAGTGCTGGCTGCTTGATCTGTGCAATGCTGTGACGCAGCATGACATCTTCCAGGAATTTGTGGAAACGGCCCAAACATGATAGTTGACCCACCCGGGACGCAGCTCAGTCATGTTTCATCGCCTGCAAAGTTTGTAGAGGTCCTGGATTTGATATGCAATATACAAGTCCCAGATGTGTTCTTGAAAGCAACAGAGGTGATGCCTTCTGTGTCACTCACTGCATCAATGCGCAACAGCCTGTTTCAAAGCTCTTGATGGACCAAGCCTGACCTCATGTCTTAGCCGCGCCTTGCACACCGTTGAGCTGTGTCAGCATATGCAAGCCTGCCTCGTTGTTTGGAGGAACATCTGTGCATGCTCAAAGCTCAACTGATTGGGCACTGCTGCGTAGATCAATTTAAGTATGAGGTGCTTGCAGATAGTCATCTTCACCAAGTTTGCAGGCACTAAGCCTCGTTCATTCCTTGCAGTTGCGCTTGCAAGGAAATGCAGAGGCCAGAGGCGGAGACCTGCCAGCTGCTGAACGTGCATACAGCAAAGGGATAGAGCTGGAAATGTCTACAGGAAAGCACACGCTGCATGCAAACAGAAGCGGGGTTAGATTGACCCTTGGCAATGCTGAAGGCGCCCTGGAAGATGCACAGGCGGCTGTCAAGCTGGGTCCTGCTAGCTTTACAACTGCCTACATACGCCAGGTCAGCTATGCATGATCTCAGTGCCATACCTTTCTGTGATGTTCTTATTTTGCCAACACACACCAGCTGCATGATAAGACACTGATGTAGTCTTCTCTGTTCCCAAGCTTGATGCACTACACTTACAGTGTCTTTTTTTCCAAGCACTTATGTTGAAAGCACTTACAGTTATCCTCTTGGGCACTGCCATTTGGTGCCTGTTACATGCACTGTGTCTGCCAGCTCAGTTGAGTATCCCCCGGGCCTGGTGCATGTGCTGCTATCCACAAGAAGACAAGACATTTGTGTCAGTTTCATTGTTGTGCACAATCCAACAGAGTGAGATTGCCGTACTGCAGGTTGAGGCTCTGTGTGCATTGAAGCGACATCAGGAAGCAGCAGAGACCCTTGACACTATCGCCCAACATGATCGGGCCTTTTTGAAAAGCAAAGACTTCAAGTCCTTGCTGAAGCAAGTGCAGGCTGTGGCATAATGAGATATGCTGCCATGACCAGGTTGAGAGCTTGCAGCTAATCTGGGTGAGTCTGGTGCATATGGCTGTCACAGGCATTCTTCTTTAATGACTGCAATCATGAATGGATGACATGGGGCTTGTGACGAGTCACGGATGCTCGCATTCAAAGCAATCTGACCTCAAGGGATGTCTATGCTCTCCAAGGGACTCAAAACATCATTGGCATTTGACTTTTCTCGTGCCCGTTCAGCATGGGATGGTAGAGGAATGAGCAGTCGTCTTGATACTTTCACTCTTGCTGTACAAAACAGCACTCATCATACTGCATGGACTTTATCTGCTGTGTGCGTTCATTGGAGGAGGCCTTTCACGCTAAATTCTGCATTGTGGAGCAGAACCAAAGTCCCTGTGAATACGAATACTCGGTGTTGTGGTAAAAGGAAAGCTGAATGCATGCCTCCTTTCTGCTGTGATATTCCTTAATCAACTTATAAATCTGCTCAGCAGCAAATGCGGCCATTAGCTGATCAGACATTTGCTTTGTCACACTTGGTACAATGCTGTTGGATGGTGAACACATTGCGTATCACAGCCACAGCAGTCATCTGATCACACTTGAAGCGCAAGAGCTTTAGATTTATGGTGATCCTTGTGGTCCTGCTGCCCAGAATATGTTACAGCAACTGGGGTGAAAAATGCTAGCATAGTCTTAGCAGCAAGGGGGTGGCACATCTGCATTCAATTTGTAGTGCATTTGCAGTACCGCACGTGGACTCCGATTGGTGGCTGGTAGCTGTGCAGAACCTGCACCAAGCTTACGAAAATAAGAATTTAGAATCCAGCACTGCAGATTCTGCCTGCGAAACAAAGCGCACGCCATTGTATTCGACTGGCAACACTGACCAGCCAGTAGCTTTCACTGGCGTATACTTGCTGTCAACATCAGCAGCAGTATGGGTGTCGGAAAGTTGGGTTTGGGGGCACTGGCAGCTGTTGGCGGTGCGAAGGCTGGAAAGAGAGTTTGGGACACCCTGCGCCAGGTAGGACACGACCATGGCGCACAACAAGTCCCCGTGCCTCCCTGCTCAGTTCCTTTAGCACCAGACGCGCCTTTGATGACAGCTCGCGCAAGTCTTCGAGCTGGAGTCACTGTTCGATCCTCTACAGCGTCTTTAGATCGTAGGACTTGTTGATGAGTCAGCTAGCCCGCAACGCACCAACTGTTGTGCTGGCGCTAGCACAAACTGTAAAAGTCGCACGCAGTGCATCAAGTCAGAACCGACACGGTGTTTTCAACTGCGCTCGCGCATTGACTTAAACGACGGACTCAGTTTGACTTCTTCTGGTGCAGAATAGAAGGGTGAACGCACAACAGAGCGAGCTGCAAACTGCACTACAGCAGGCTTCGCTTCTGTACCAGCAGGTTGACTGCTTGCAGGTGAGTCGCCTACCCAGCCACGACTGCATTTGCGAGTGCACAGTTGTATACAATACTGCTTTAAAGTGAATCCGTCTGGCTGCGCAGCGAACCTTGCTTACACCTAAACGGCTCTCTCGTTGATGAACCTTGCTGATGGTTTTTGCAGGCCGAGAAGGCCGCTGCTCTGGCAGAACTGGCGGAAACGACTAGTGGCTTGCCAGACTTCCCGGAATCACAGGATCATCACCAGAATGAGGAAGCACTGGTGGCGGCCATCACATCACAGCAGGTGAACATGATTTACAATGAATTATGACTGTTGTGTTTGCGCACAACTCTGCCCTGGATGAATTTTGCCAGATAGCGCCAAAGTAGTCTGCAGTGTGACTAGGCAAGCGCTGCTGACACCACTCGCAAGCTTGCTGACACTTTCTGTCTGTGACACCACAGTAGATGCCTCAGTCATGTTTCCGTCAAGCACATGGGTGGCAAACCAAGTGAAGTTCGCCTAAAGTCTTACAATACTGATGCATGCGTACAGGATGCCGAGAGAAGGCTCGGCATCATGTTGGTGAGAGCAAAGAATCACAGCAAAAAAGCTCAAGTGAGTATTAACGCTGTCGTTGATGTTAAACATGCATGCAGCTCAGGCTGACATCATTCTTTTTATTGCATGCCTTGCCCTAATCCTTTCAACACTTGCTGTGGCGTGTCTCTTTGAACATACAGATGCCAGGCCTAGGCATATGCCGGGCATCGATCAATTGCAATGCTCATGACATCACTTGCTTCCGTCAAAGTTATTGTCCCTATTGCCAAGATTATTGGATGGATTGCAGATTGAGGAGAGGCTCAAAAAGGAGCTCATCAAGATGCAAATCACATCTCAGATGGCTCTAAGCGACGCCCAGAGCCTGGTTCAGCAGCTGCAGGCTACTGTGCAAGAGTGTGAGGTATGTGTCCCTTTGTGATGCCACATGCATGGAGGCCTGCCTCTGAATAGTGTTTGCCAAAGACTTCCTGAAACATATTGCAATGCAACTCAGATGAGCATGCACGCCAGATTTTGGACACACCTGTGCAAATGCCAGCAAGCTGTTCGTTAAATTTCATTCTCACACTACCAAAATGTGGCTAATGTGTCTTGTGGGTCTGTCATTGCACAGATTGCTGTGCTCGCTGGCTGAACCAAATGTATGCTGAAGTTATGCCTTTACAAAACCAGCCGCCGTTTAGTGCTGTTGCAGAACTATTCTTGTATGTCAAACTCAACTGCAGCTGCTTGTGTACAGGCCAAGATGGCATCTGATGAGCTGAGTCACGCCAAGCAGATCAAGAGCTGGCAGACACAGATGAAGGCAGAGGAAGAGCGCGCGGAGCGCATGGCTGGTTGCCTAAGGACCGAGCTTGAGGACAAGACCCAAAAGCTGAAGGTAAACTTGAAAACCCCATCCTGTGATATATTGTTAACAATGTGGTCATGCATGAGATCTGTCTGTGCGCCTTGTACATCATCCTGAGAATGATGTGCATGGAATGTACAAGTGCCCCTTCAACATGAGATGGTGTGCTGCAACATGCCACAACATCACACCAGTACACAGCCACAGCTATGTCCAGCCTGCCAACATGTGTCTTGTCAGCATAATCAGCTCATGGGTCAGCTGCCCTTCCTTTGGATGCCAGTCTGACCGGTGCTCCTGCTTTGCAGCAAGCACAAGAGGCCGGGTCGTATCGGTCCAAGGAATTGGTGCGAAGCCTGGTGGAGCGCTACTCACAAGGGTTGGCCCACGAGGAGCAGATTGAGGAGCTCAACAACAAGTGGAGAAGGAAGGAGCGCGAGTGGGATCTGAATGCTGAGGTGAGACTTGCTGTCACCTCCAGAAACCAGTTGTAATCTTACAGGTTGGAGTATATCCTCAGAGTTCAGGCAACCCAGCAGTTGAGGCCTAATACTGCTACTTCATGCTAGACTAGCTGTCCTAAGCTTAAGCACTTGTCTGTGCACCTGCCTGTGAATGAATGTTTCCACTCAAAGGTCTGGGCAGATTGTCTCTGGGCAGGAGCTGACCTGTGCGCTTCAGTCAGAAAAATGGCATGTGTTACCTTCATCATGACTTCGTTCTTGTCATCATGTCACAGCTGCTGCATTCCGCTGTCATGATGCAGGCTGTGTGGGTTTAGCTTGCTCTAGAGTGTTGTGCTGATGTCCCTTCCATACTTGCTTCATGTATGCCTACCTGGAGTATAGCAGCTATACCAAGCAGGTTGAAGTCAGATGATGTAGGCCGCATGCATGACGGACACTGCAATGTGACTGTTGTCTGAGTGATCTGATGTAATGTGGTGTTCAGGATGAGAGGAGGGCAAGGCAAGAAGCTGAGGCGCGAGTGGCTACAGTGGAAGCTCAACTCAGAGCTTTCGAGGGCGGAAAGGTGGCAGAGGCTGAAAAGCATGCGCAAGAAATGAGGACGCTGGAAAGCACCCTCAATGCTGCTCATGCTGGGAAGCAGGTAAGCACACAGCAACACATTGCACATTGTATGTTCATGGAAGCTCATCAGACTGAGATTTGGCTGTGGTATGAAGAGCGACAGCATCAGTGTGCTTGCCTGCTTTTGCTTGGAACAAATGTTGATGGCACAGGTCTGGAAGTGTGTGCAGCAGCATACAACACAGCAGCAGCATTATCAATCTGACATATAGTGTAAACAAAGACTGTGTCTTGCGCAGGTACTGGAGGCGCAGCACGAAGAGGTGAAGGGCAGCCTGATGGCTGCAGAGGCCTCCAAGACAGCTGTGTTGCACAAGCTCAAGAAGCAGAGCAGCAGCTTCAAGGAGAGCCTCAAGGTGACATTGCATGGCCCACCCCAATGACCCCTGCACAAAGCTGCATGTCTTGTGCTTCAAGTATGACTTGGATGGCTTTCTGGCAGCACATATGCAGCTTTGACTGCAGTGTGTGACACCATTTGTGTTATGCTGTTGGTGGGTCATGTTGGTGGTGTAGCAAGCCTGAATGTACCAAATGTGGGGGTTGTGTGCCCATGCTTGTGCTGCTTGTTGGCTGCGCTGAGTTGGCGTGACATGCATGCTGAGGTGGCGTGACATGCATGCAGGCCCAGGTGGAGGCCGAGACCAAAGACCTGGCCAGCAAGGTGGACCAAGTGAAGAAGGAGAAGACGGTAAGCACCCAAGCACCTAAGCCAATGGAACCTGTGGGGATCCCCCAGTGGAGCACATCTGCATTATTTGGGCTGCAGCTTTGCTCTTCAGGACCAATGCACAACACACCTGTCCTGGCTGAGTTGTTTGTCCTAGCAGCTCCTGATCTGTCCACTCTTTTGTGTGTCTCCAGACCTGCAGCGGTGTGGCATACATCACTCACTCATGTATATACCTTATTGTGATCAGACTTGCTGACTGGCTAAAGCATGTAACTCTCTCTCTCTCTCTCTCTCAGGCATTGTGCATATTTTGCATGAGCTGAGTTTGAGGCATGATGATGCAGGCTTTGCAGAAGTCCCAGGTGGACCTCGCTGAAGAGTACAGCACGGAGAAGAAGGAGGTGAAGAAGGAGATGAAGAGGCTGCAGGCTCAGCTGGCCACTTCACAAAAGGAGAAGGTAGATCTGGCGGACAACCACAAGGCAAGTCACTTCTCATCCTTGCCTGTTGTTGAGTCGATTTGAGTAGGCCTGCAGAGAAGTGCATCTGTGCGCAGCTTTGATTGACTGACTTTGCTGTGCTGTGTTGTGCTGTGCTGTGCTGTGCAATGTTGTAGATTATGTTCATACTTGCTGTTGGTATATGCTGTTTAACCATTTTGTTGCTTTTGCATTGGTCTGCTGGCATTGCTGCGCTTCAGCTTCAAGGCGACTTCTGTGCAATAACTTTGCATGTGTTCCTGCCATTGCTGCATTGCACATCCAAGGGATTCAAGGGAAAGGCTTCTTTGCACTGTCCTAACATACTTGTGGTTGCGCCAATAGGTGGTGGTGAGTGCTCTCAGGGAAAACATCCATGTGCTCAGGGCTAAGCAGGCCCCCCCCAACCTTGCCATGGACTCTCCCAAGAAGTCCAAGCCCGCCAAGAAGAAGGCTCCTGCATCCCAAAACACTGCCTCAACCAACCCCCCCATCACAATGGTAAGCTCCTGCAAAAGCCCTTCCCCTTGCAATATCCCACTCCCCCCCCCCCAATGCCACCCCTCTGTTCCCTTGCAAGAAGCCCTCCCCCAACTTTCCTCTCTCCCAGGGTAGGGCCAAGGGTCTGTTGCACAAGCACTAATTCAGATTCTATTGTTCCATCTGGTTTGTCTGACCTTCAGTCCTAAGACCTGTTGATCCTGTTGTGCCGCTAAATCTGTATCTGCATCATCTCAGCGCATCACTGCACCATGCTTGTGATGTAGCTATGGCTGTGACTTTGAAGTGGTATGCTTATTGTGTCAGGCAAGCTGACACAGCACCTGTTGTTTGATGCAGGCAGAGCCTTCATCATCAGGAAAGGCCATCAACTTGCTCAACATCAGCATCCCCACTCCTGGCCCTGCTGATGGCAATGCTGGAGTGTACAACAGCATGGAGGCTGTTCCAGACAGCCCTGGGCCCTCAGTAGCCCCACCCAGCCCTGATGCAGTAGAAAGGTCAAGCAGGAGGGGCTGGAGGGGGGTTGACTTGAGCTCCCAGGATGACAGTGCAATTAGTGCCAGTTCCAACTGGGATGAGCGTGAGTGGCAGCTGGTGGGCAGCAACAACAGGGGATTCCAGAGGGCCTTCAGCAGGTCTGGTGGGCGACACCAGCACCAGGCATAGGCAGTCCGCCACCTGCTTGCAATCCTGGCTCTGGTCCAGCAGTAGTGTCTTATGCGAGTATGTGATATGTGCTTTTGATTGGGATCAGTGTACACTAGTTTTGATGCAGTGTCTAAGTTATTATTAGGGTACTGAGGACCAATGCACAGTGGGTCGTGAAGTGCTGTGTAGGGAAGCATTTTGGTGGTGTCTAGGGTTGGTTGGTGGTAACAGCATGAGTAGGAATCAGCCCCTGACCAGACCTGAGGCATGGGCACTGATTGCTGTGGCATATGTAGACTGCTGAAAATGCAGAGTTGCTTCTTGTGTGGTGTTAGCATGTGGGTAGTGATCACCTCAGGCATGCTGCAAAGATTGCATAGCCTATTACTGATTTCCTTATGGATGTTGTGGGCATGCTCCATGAAGATTGCATAGCCATTTGTTTGATTGCCTTGAAGTTGTTGTAGGGCCTACTGTGCCTGACACGCTGGCTTTTTGTTCTTATGATGCCTGCTACTTCTGTGTACTATTAGGCCTACTGCAGGATGTACTAATTGCGTCCTTGAGTTTTGGTGGACATGGCCATGCTGCAACAAGGCCATTGCCTTCCTTTTTGTTATGCCTAAGGGATTGGTGACATTCCTTGTGTATGCACATTCAAATGAACAATTTAAATGAACAAGCAGCTGACTAGCTCTTGAACACTTTATCCAGTGAAATACTTGCGTAGTCATCCGCGTTCTTTGACGCCATGTAAGCTTGGTGTCATGTGAAACATTTCCAGATCTGTTGCTGCCAGTGTATTGGTACAAGAGTACTGATCAGGATGCCGGTTAGAAGACACAAGAAGTACTAACTGAAACTCACTCTGTCAAATGTACTGTTGACATCTTGCAAAGCCCCAAGCATCAAACACCGTGTGGCATGAGAAACATACAGAGAATGCTCGACCTGTATCTGTCATGGCAGAGCCAGGCAATGTGTGTAGATTGCGCAGCATCACTTTGTCACAGACTAACCTTACATGTTACATAAAAGGCAAAAGTTGTTGTGAAGTGCATGTAAATTCTTCGTCTGATGACAGCACAGAGCCAGCAACAAATTGGATGTGAAGTGACGCAATTAAAAAGCCTCTGAGGTGATGCTATGCATAGCACATATGTCTTGTTGAATCCAGCAAGCTCGAGTTTCCAGATTCACCTTACAAAGTCTCTGCAGTGATGAGACACGCACGTCTATAGTGTCACAGGTGACATAGCGGTACCGGTATACAGTATCACTCACCCAGATTTAGATTGTCTGTGGACTTTCATGCTGCGCCAATAGCCACAAAGACACTTAGTGGTCTACATGCATCAAACGCTACTAGAGAGAACCTTGCTATCAATTGAGGATGTCCAACATCAATATTGTTGCCAGTGTCACACTGCAGTGGCTTGATGTTCAATAATAAGCATCTGAAATGACAATGAAAGAGACCAAATTTGTCTTAAATCAAATAGACCAACTGTTGCACTTTGTCACTCGTTAACGACAGCAATAAATTGCAACCTGAACACTACTCTGAACCAAACACTTTGCTGGGGGTGGCAGCAAAACATAGGACTCACCCCAAGACGCACCACACATAAGCTGTGTGTATCTGACGTGTCACGGTAGTTTCAACACATAGATCAGACGCACAAATGCCCTTCTACTAAAGGCCCTATCGCCTGTCACAGGTGATTTCTGCTGTGCAAAAGAAAGTTTATGCAACTGACAGCTGCAAACTATAGCAACATGTCATACAAGGTTGCAGGCAACGCATGCTTGTCAGATGCTGCGTGCGCGGACTGCTGTGAGGAATGCTGTGAAACCCATTTGATTGGCTGGTAGTCATGCACATTTTCGCCGGTGATACTGGACAAGTAGTGGTTGAGTGCAGCCCAGTCTGCTGTCATTGGGCTGCTGTGCGCTCCTGCAATGATATCATGCATGCTGGGCTCGCCTCTGCCTGCCGTAGTGTGCTCAAGGCCTGCCTCAACCCCAGGGAAGAAGGGGTAGGCATGCACAATGAACATGGCCCACTGCTTGGTGCTGAACACCTGCAGATGCCATCAGGCCTTACAACAGCATGCAAGACACTGGTTCTGCAGTGAAGACACAGCAGTCTGTACCACAACTTGCCTTGCCATTGCCCTCATCGGTGAGATGTGTTCTGGTGGGCATTGCAGGTGGGTAGCATGTCTGCACAGCAGCCTGAGGAAGGTGATCAAGCAAGGTGCACCAAGCAGCACAAGTTGAGCCAATACAGACCAGATGGTGTTGCAGTTGCAGTACTGCAGAACTTGACCTGTCTAAAGATCATGCGCCTATGCCACTGGAAAGCAATATATATGCTCATATACTTTGCTGGTATTAATAATAATAATAACTTACAGGCGTTCCAGCTAATCGTTTCTGCCAGGTACCTACTAGGTGTGCCTAAACCCTAGTTCTGTGAGCCAACATGCACTAACGTGTTTGCTGGTATTGAGTCGTGGGTATTGAGTCAAATCAGGCAAGCCACGCAAAATAACAGACATGAGTCAACTTACTCCTCGTCGCACAGCATATCCAAGCTTGATGTAGACTTCATAGTCGTCTGTAGCATTCTGGCGCAACTTTGCTGCCAACTCTGGCACCCCAATCTGACCATCAGCCGGATGTGGCAAGGCACTGTCGCTCTCTTGCATCTGGTTAACCAACTTCTTGCGCTCAAAAGCAAGCAGTGCTCTTTTGGTGAGGTACAGACGCCGCAGGTGGGCAAAATCTTGCATCTGGGCATCAGAAAGCGACAGTAACTCCTGCAAAGCAGCACGACCAGATTGACTGCAAGTGCATTGATACATACTGTGGTCAGGAGAGGACATCTGCAGCAGGTATGGGTTTGGCCTGGCTGTGTCTGTGGCTTGAGTAACTTACTTGGGCATGTGAATGAAGCATGACTACGACCATGAAGTGACACCTGGTATCAGGCCCAGGCACTTCTGAACTCATCCCAGAACGTGTCAGACATACTTTTCCTACAGCTCCATAGCGTCTCGACATCCCCGGTTGCTATTCAATACAGTCACAGCAGTGCAGGCTCAGCTACACAGAATAAACAGCACCAGGGCTGATGCATCTGTCTTGCATTTGAGTGTACGTACAGTAAATCATCAGCAAGCACCTGAATCAAGCACCAGTCTGCAGGATTTATGGGCTGATGCTCGAGGGTCCTTGCTTGTAATGACAAAGCGAATAGTGCCAAGAACAGCACACAGAACAGACGCCAGAGCAGCAGCTGATCTGTCTACTTGCCTGCAGTGACATGAACCAGGAGAAATCCAGCTCCTGAGCAGGCACAGTGTTGGCGCCGTCCAGCCTCTCCTGGCAGACAGCTTTGTAGACAGAGGGGTTGAAGGCCTTGAGACAACCCAGCAGCTGAGTGGACTCTAAAGTGAGGTGCTCCATGCTGGCTTGTGTGCTAGGATCCCCTCTATCACCAAGTTGGACCAGCAACATGCCCAGCTCACGAATGTAGTCCTGCGAGATGAACATATGTTTTGCTACTTGGTCGTTCATAACGTCCAACAGGTGTGTGCCTAATGTGCACAATGGATGGTTTTTGCGCACCATATTGTGCATCATGCAAAACAGCGTCGTGAAGCATTGCACTATGCTTATTGGCAGGTGGCTTGTGACCAATGTGACAGCCACATCAGCGTCGATGCAGCATGAAAACCTTGTGGCATTGTCTACTGCAACTTGTTCACACATGCGGAGGTGGCAGCAAGAACGTCTGGCTTTGAGTGTGACCAATGCACGCAAGTGTCGTACCGTCCACAGTGCTGCAAATTGGCCCAGTCTTAATTTGCTGATCTGCTGCACAGTCATGTACTGTTGCTGCCTAGGCAGAGTAATATTCACTCCTCGGCCTTCATCATTCAGGCTGGTTTCGTCACATATATTTTGTCTATCTACTGTGAACATGGGGTCCTGCAGCAGTCAACTGCAGTGTCAGTAAGGCCTCACCTTCATGCAATTGCAATGAGTTGATGTCATTGTTTCCACGCATTCATTACATAATTGTTCAGATCTTGAAAAGTCTTGGGACAACAACAGCATGAAGATGTGAAAAGCCAGGTAAACAATCACAACTGAGCACGGGAGTGATCTTGATGGTTCAACTATCAAAGGGGCAAAGTGGTTCTGTGGTACCTCACCTCATCAGAAGAAGATGACTGATCTGGTTGATTGTTGATACAAGAAACTTTTTCCAGTAGCGCATTCCTTGTTTCCAGCTGCTGCTGGTATGCTTTTAGCTTTTGCAGCTCTGCTCTTGTATCAACCAGCTGACTATCAAGTGCTTGCTCGCGCTCCTGTTGTTATCAACAGAACATGAGCACAACATGCATGTGCAATAATAGCATTTTGATGCAGAATGCTTGACAGAAACATTGCATGGCGCCCTGTTGCTACCTTGCGACGCTCACGGAAGCGCTTCTGAGCTCTCCTGTTTACTTCCAGCTTGTGCTCAAGTAATGAGCGTTCCTTCTGGCCTTGCAAATCTGCTGATGTGTTACTTCTTCTGGCATTGCCTTTCTCCAAGCTGCTCTCTATTGTGTCGGTGGGCTGACCGAAGCTGTTTAAAGCTGCAGGTGCTATACTCTGCGAAGGATCAGAAGCGAAGGTGCTCCACCAGTCCTCTGGAGCGCTGGGGTCGGGGTCCCACAAGAAGTTTGGCTGCGTTACCGGGGCTTCGCTGTCGCCCGTATTGCTGTCGCCAGTAGGACCAGCCAGTTGATCAACTGGAGCAGGCGCCAGGTTGCGAGTGCGCCCAGCTTTTGCGATGACGTGCGACGGTCCAAGTAGCAGTGACACTCAGTGTCGCAACAGCCGAAGTGCGGTTATTGTAAGCGATATATATATGCCGTGACCTGCAATCGGATCACGAGTGTGGCGCGCTTCCGTGTTGCAAGGAACTCAGATCGTGGAAATTATGCTTGCACGCCGAGCAACTGCGCCGTCGTACTGCACAACGAAGATTGGACGCAGGATGGATGAATAGTCACACTCTGACTGTCACAGTAGCTGACATGATGTAGCTGAAACTTCTTAATCCTGAGCCCCCAATTCCCATACATAATTACTATCACCCCGACAACCAGCTACCATCACCTCCTCAGCCCAGTGCTCAGCCTGATTTACCCTGGCACAGACTAGATGTGCTGATCAGTTGGCTTTGTACATGTATACAGAAATCCAAAGTGATTGTGATGAAGCTTGCTCAATTCGCTAGGCTTGTGCCTGCTTGCAATTGCTACTTTAGGCGTATTTCCATCTTGGGCTGCTGTTTTCTATAGGCAAACATGCATGTGTAAAAGACGTTGCGTATCTGCACATGCATGTGTTAGCTGTCATTGTCGCTGCCAAACAACCTGTCTCCCCTTGCAAACATAACAAAAATAGTGCTGCCAGCTGTGCAAAGTATTGCACATGTAGCAAAAGCTTGCCACCAGCCGCGTGAGGCATCTACAGTGTCTGCTGCGGTGTCGAGCAAGAGTCCAGTGACAGCTACGCCGATGACGCCTACGATTAAACATCAAACTTTACATTAACGGTCAAAATGACACATGATACACGCAATTTCCGCCGGTGTGTAACCGGACATAGCTCAGATGGTTAGAGCGGCTGACTGTAGATGTTATCATTAGTCATCAGCGGTGTGTAACCGGACATAGCTCAGATGGTTAGAGCGGCTGACTGTAGATGTTATCATTAGTCATCAGCAGGTCCCTGGTTCGACTCCGGGTGTCCGGAATTGTGCTTTTGTCAGCCCATTGCCGCCGTGATGCTCATGCGTTCACATGTGTGCAATATGGCTACTCATGCTTCTTACTGCCAATGCCATGCACCCTGACAATAGTCTCGTGTCATGCATTATGAACTGTATTTACCTGCCAGTGTGCCAGCTGTATTTGAAATGCCCATCAAGATCCCAGCATACTTGGGGGCAATGTCCATGTGGTTGACAGAAAAGCCGCCTCTGGCAAATCCAGCCAGGGCAAGTGCACTGGTTGTAGCAGCCACGCCGCCGGCCACGTCATTTGCCCTGGGCATGAACATGAGCGCAATCGCAGCTCCAACAAAACCTACACAAACAAGCTGGCTTGAACACAGGGACCCACATCCCATGATGATCACTTAGTGTGCACACATTGCACCTCAGAACCAGCATAGACACTTGCAGACATGATTTGAGTATGTGCATTCGCTTGTCACATGTACCTAGAGTATTCACAAACTTGCGGGCTCTGGCTGTGGGCATTTTACGTCTATGTATGAGGTGATCACCCAGCCATCCGCCCAGGTTAGAACTTCCGAACATGACTAGATAAGGCAAGGTCTTGACCACCCCCAGGCTGGCTAAATCTGCATGCAGCACCTGCACAAGCATACATTTGGGTGAAGCAGGTCAAAACAGCAACCATATTACAGTATAGCATCAGGTGCTGTGACTGCTGCAGAAAGTGTCCTGTTAGGGCAATGCCTGCGCCCTGATGCCAACACGTGTTGCAAAGGGCTGCTGCACTTGAAATGCTTGCGAGCACTGTCAGAAATGCTGCTGTGATATGCTCTGCCATCTTGTAGCACAAGCACATTTCAGGGTTTAGGTTAAATACTTTGTAGGTCCAGCTGAGCATGAACGTACAGCCATGGAAAAAGGATGCGTGCAATGTGACAGTCATAGTGGACATTGCCAAGCTGCTCTTAGAATGTCACTGACACAAGGCATGATTAGCAGGCACTGAAATGCCATCACAGGGCACAGCATGGAGTACGGGCACACATGCTTCGTGGCCTTGGCAGCTGTCTGTATCTAGCGCAGCGATGGTGTGGTGATGGTGGTGGTTGCAGGGCTGATGTGCCAAGTATATGCAGAGAAGACCTGCTGCATTTGACATGCAAAGAGTCTCATAATGACATACATGACAAGCATGTGTCTACAGACACATGACAGACCATGCCACATGCTTGCATGCAAAGCACGCTGCATGAAGGTCTAGTGAACGGCAAAACACAGAAACACTGCTGATGGTTTGAAGCATGCATACCTTGTCAAAGTATGTGGGCAGCCAGTTCATGACCACGTAGAAAGCATAATGAAAGGTGAAGTTGTTGATGATGATGGCCCAGACGGCTGGTTGAGTCAGCATGCGCAGCCAAGGGGTAGCTGGGGTGCGCCCCTTTTGTTTGGATTCTCCAGAAGCCAATGGAATGGTGGCCAGCCTGCAGGCATGTCCACAATACTGTCTTTATACAATGTACTATGTTCCCTTCCCTGCAAAACTACCTTCACTTATGTGATTGCATGCACTCACACAAAGATCAGTTGACCGGTCTGCAACAATGCGTTCAATTTTGGTAGGTTCAGCAGAGGGGGCAGGGGGTGAGAGAGGGTGGCATCTGGCTGGTGACTGGTGCATTAGTCAACATGTGCATACAAACCATTGCAAGGTGAGAGAGCCATGCTGCATACATGACTCACCAACGCCGGTAAACAGACAGGCAGGTATGCAGCAGTCAGGTCTGCCCTTCGGTCAAGGGTGGACAGGCAGTCATGTACATGCATGCTTTGTGTGAGTACTGTGCACATTCCTGTGTTATATCTGCATCACTCCAGCATACAGGACACTGACCTCAATCTGCAAGAGTGCATCAGTCACCATCATGTGAATGTATGTACCACCTGTACGAACCTGACCCTCAGGAGAAGGATGTATTTGAATTGCACAGCAGATGACTGCATGAATGAATGACTTGTTGTGTCTCACCTGTGAGGTACCTCCTGGCCGACTGTAAGCCAGAAAGCCAGCCATGCGTAACCTAGGGCTCCCACAAACTTGAGAAGGGCTGCAGGGCTGGCCCTAGCTGCAATGCTTGGCAAAACCAGCATGCCTGCGGCTGATCCCAGGTACATGCCTGAGGTACTTAGGGACACTGCCTTTGCCCTCTCATGCGGAGGTATCCACTGCATTACACACAGAACTCATTCAAAGCTGCAGCTCATGTGCAAAGCAAGTGCCTTCATATACAAATGTTTTGTGCATCAGCTCAAATGACCATGAAGGAAAGCATGCAGGTAAGGTCTGTTGCTGATGTCGCAAGAGCATCATAGTTGAAATGTGCAGTCACAGATACATCACAACGCACACTGCTTGTCAAACCTGGGACAACACAGTGTGGACAGAGGGTATCAGGAAACCCTGGGCCACGCCCACAGCAACCCTTGCAAGAATAATAGCAGAGTTGCTAGCTGCAGATCCTGGTGTCAGCATTGAGGCAGTCGACCACAAGCCGAACGAAACCATGAGCATGCGGCGGCCTCCCCAGCGCTGTGCAGCCCAACCTCCAGGAACCTGTATCGCAAGCACTGTAAATGGTTGTTTGCACCAAGGGGCACTGAGCAATTTCAGCGCCTGCAAATGTGTTGACATACTTTGATGTGCATGTGTATGCTCATGACTCGTATGCAGAGCTAACACACACATTGAGGTGTGCAAAGGAATGCAAGCTGAACATGTTGGCAAGCTGGAGAGCAGACACTGGTTGACATGAAGTCATACTGGTTGAATAGGCTTGGCTCAAAGGCTGTAAGGTTGACCTGTGACACCCCATAGCCCCAGTAGAATGCAGAAAGCACTGTTCCTTTGGTAGCTTCGTCAACTTTGTCAATCTTTGCCATGGTCGTATACGCAATGCTAAATCCCACGCGCTCAACGTAAGCTGACAAGGTAGCCAAAAAGCAAGCAAGGACGATGAGATGCCGCGCCTCCAGCCGTCGCCGTAAAGCACCTCTTTTGGCTTCGTGGCGGGAGGCTTTCATGAGGAAGACTTTCACAAGTTACGGGCAGTCCAGTGGAATCACTCAGGCAGTTGCGGTTTTCCGAAGATGCTTGCAGTCACACCATTGATCCAGTGCAGCAGGACCCACATAAGACAGTCTGGCTGTTCAGCCTACGCTTTGCACACACGAAGTGCAAAGGCGATGCAAGAGAAGCTGGTTGAAGCACAGTGGTCAGAACATGAGCCAGCGCTGTATGCCTGAACTGTGCATGTATGCTACACTCCTGTTTTATCAGAGACGCCCGCTCACAGCAATGCGTCGTGACACGACTGTGTGCATGCATGCCATCCAGTCGTTTGCTTGTTTGGGCGCAGCAGAAATTGCGGCAACTCTACATGTTGCGTCACATCCAAGAATTTAGCTTCAGTAGCTCTCAAAATTTGTTGGGGCATATAAACTGGACCAAGCAGCTTATTTTAGTGCAAAACGAGCCATTGCAAATTGTGAAATCGAGTCATTGCTCACAGGGTGCACATTGCAGCCAACAGGGCCGTTGATGCATGCATGGCTTTCGCCAACAAGAAACTGCTGCTCTTGAACTGAGCATGTTATGACGATGTCCGATTGAGCACAGACACTGGTACTGTTGCGACCTCAGATGATCTTGTCATCTCAAGCAGTTGCTGTCTCAGTGCTGTACTCTGAGCTTTTCCCCACGACAAGCTCAGCTGTGTCTCTGTGTGCAAGGCAGGCATGTTTAGTCATGGTGCTTAGTCATACCGACTTTCGTTGACCTAAGAGTCCCAGGCAAAAACTATGCCACATTGTGCCCACCGGTGCTCTGTGGGATCATGCTTCGAGATGCAGATGGCGCAGAATGGTCGGATAACGTAGGTTCCCTTCTGTATCAGATTGCTGCTGCCAGCGAAAGTCGTGGTGACTATGCTACGACCAAAAGTATCCGCGTTGTGTGCAAAGCCTGGCTGTTAGCAGCAAACGGCGCTCGAGCAATTTGGCACCCACAGTATGGTTGCACATCCGAGAAAGTCAGTAAGCTGGCCCGTAGCTTCCCAAACTTGGTTGGTGTAGATCTGTCGTCGTGCCTTCCTCGGGCTCCAATCGATCTGGAACCTTTGCTCCGTGTCGCGAGCCTCCGAGCATTTCACGCCGGCAACTATGCAATCTGCATTCCCTCCACTTCAAGCGAGGCCCTTGAGCAGCTGACCACCCTGGTGCAACTTGACTTCTGTCCTTTAGGCCATATCACGTCGCTGAAGCTCAGTCAACTACAGCAGCTTACAAAGTTGTCTGTTCGGGGTCCAGAAGTCTACACATCTCCAGGCGGGCCAGACTGCTACGAAAATGAGTATGTTGCGCAGCATATTATACAGCAAGCTTCTAGCTTAGTTCAGCTTCAGTCTCTATGTCTATCCCGCTTAGCCATGAGTGAGGCTGCTTGGGAAGCACTAAGGACATTGAGCCATATACGGAGGCTATCTTTGATGGAAGTCATACACACAATATATGTGCAACAGGCAAGCAAGAAACCAGAAGAGCATGTCAATGCAAGGGCATCTAAGGTCGCTTTTGCTGCCGTATGCCAGCTCATTCAGCTGACTGATCTTGACCTGCAAGAGTCGCTTGTGTACTTGAGGTCTATCAAGGAGATTAGCAGTTTATCACTGTTGACCAGATTAAACCTTCATGGAGTCCAGAGTGTCACATCTTTAGACGGTCTTGAACAGGTTTCAGGGCTAGAGTGGTTCAACATGACAGATCTGATCTGTGTTTCCACGCTTGCTCCCTTGCAGCAGCTAACAAGGTTACGAGAGCTCCATTTTCCTAGATGCATCAATGTGCAGACGTGGGGAGTTCAAGCTATATCATTGCTGAAGAAGCTGGAAGTGATAGACATGCATTGCTGTGCATTTAGCAGCACCTGGATTACTCTGCTGACTGGTTTGAGGTCTTTGCGCAATCTCAACATGTCTGTAGGTAATTGGCGTGACCAAGACATTGTACAGCTTACACACTGCTCTAGCCTGTCTGTGTTGAAGTTGCGAGATTGTCCAAGTACCACATCGTCAATGCATAGAATTTTGAAGGAACGTCTGCCTTTGCTGAAAACAATTGAAGCAGAATGCAGCACTTCAGGAGACCAGTATGCAGGTTTTCTAGGATGGCCCTATTAGGCGTTGTTGTAAGGGCCTTTGGCTCAATGGACATGCTTGACTTCATGTTATTCTGAAATGCTGTAGTGGAACACCCAGGCACATGCTGCATGTCACAAGGGGCTGGGGATACACTATATTGTGAAGTGCAGTTGAGCGGAAGGGACTCGTGCGTCATTGCAACTGCCTGCACTGTGTACAACAATCACAGGTGATAAGTTGGCGCATGTAAATGCTGTCAACACTCCCTTGCTGTTTATAGGCAACAAGCGTTTTGATGATGATCAGACTAGCATACTATTCTGTGTAGCAGCTGTGATGGTGTCATGACACTGTTCTACCAGGAGCAGTGTTTTGTGGGACTACACCAAAAGCAGCAACGTACACGACCAAAACATGTCTCAATCTGGCTATATCATCGTATCTGCCAGGCCATTGCTACATTGAAAAGTTTGGACTGCAAAGCAGACCTCTAAGAAGTCAACAGAGTTCTAACTTGCATCATCATCAATTGAAAGTGTGCACGCCAGAATGCAGCCAGACAAAACAAAATAAACTGGACCACAGTGCAGGACTGCAATAGCACTTATGAGGATTGGCACCCAAAATGTTAGAGAGTTGAAACAGGTTCTGAGCACCCCTCCAGATCTATGCCTTACTATAGAAATCTGCCTATGACAAAAGCTAAAACAACGGCTAAAATGAGGTGGACCAAGCTAATCCCGCCTTGCATGATCTGACCACCAGATTTGGCTGGGCCCGACTGGTAAGACTGCAGCCTTCTAGCATATTCACTTTTCTCCTTCTCAGCTCTTGCAAGCTGCTGTTGAAGCCTATTACGCTCATCAGAACCAAGTGGCCCACTGCCTCCAAACCCTCCTGGCCTGGCATTGCTGTCTTTGAATACGTCCTTGACTGGAGAAGCTTCCTCCTCAGTTCCCTCAGGAACAGGTGAAGGTGGTTTTGGGGGACCAACAAGGTTTACACGCAGACGAGCCTGCCTGACATCTCGGTTGATGGTAGTGTCAAAGATGTCCGCTGTTACTTCCTGAACATGAGGTGGCATCGTTGCCCATTGCACCAAGAACTTGTCCTTGCAATCTGCCATATTGGCTGGATATTCCCTCTGAGCTTGCATGATGACTTGTACATCTCGCGTGGTCTCTGGTTCAACAACTCCCGAACTGGGCCTGACACAATACTTCTTGGGATTCGTGGTCTTGACTTTGAAGGCTATTCTGTCGCCGGTGGGATTGTGCAAGGACAGCGTGACAGGAATGATCTTTCTTAGCTCGAAACGGAAAGTCAACTCTGTGGGATCAATTTGCAAACCTCCGCCTGACATTGCGACTTGTCACGAGCTGCAAAAAAAAAGGAGCGCAGCTGTCAGTCTCTCACCAGGTGCAAACGATCAGGATATTGGGTCACACAGCATACAGAGATTCGCAGCAGTTTGTGAGGTGGCTGCTACGATGTAAGCCGAAAGATGTATATCCAAGTCACAACAGACTTCGTACAAAGCGCCAATTTCTTTTGCTTGACTCCTTGCGAAAGGCTTTCTGATAAACTTGCTCGAAATATTGCACCTTTCAGAATCCTTTGTTGCGACTTGCAACTGACAGCTGTGGAGCACCTTTGACCGGATCCTGCTCAGAAGCGAATTGGTGCATCAGCAGCGGCCTTTTGATGGCCTGTGGCATCACTTGCGGTAATCCGCCAGTCGTCTCCTGCACCGGGACGACAGCAGGCACTGCATCGTTCACACACACACCTTGACACGCTTCACGGGGCAGTGAACGAGACGCAGTGCGGCCGCGCTATTGCGCGATTCGTGCATGCCACTATCCACCAGTTGCAGCTGCACATACCAAAACTCAACTTGCAGCACCTCAGCCTGACCATCTGCTGCTGATTCACAGCATCTGCTGCAGCAGGCCATTCAGCAAAATCAGCAGTGGCACTGCAGTCAGCCATCTATAGAGCAGATTATGCTGCATCAATGACAGCAGAAGATGTGCCAAGCACGCCTGCAGCTGCTGGCTGGGTCACTGACCTTGCCAGTCACAGACCGCTGACTCCACAACAGGGAACTACACCAGGCATCACTCCTATCAGCAAGGCTATCGCATTGCTGCAGCACAGAAGCAGCATGACCCCCAATGCATCTCAAGGCCGCACACAGCGCACTGCCGAGCTGTCGGCTCGCAAGGCTGAACTGGCAACTCTGCTGAATCAGGTGACCAGATGCTGTAACCTCTCAGCATGCACTTGTAATCCCTGAAGCTCCACCAGTCTGATGCAATGCACACGCGTGGGGCAAGTCAAGCATGCATTGATTATGGCAGATGGCATTTGTGTGTCCAGAGGACAGATGCTCATGGCCATAGCATGCCCAGCATGATGATGCAGTTGTCAACACATGTCATGCCCACATTCAATGCCTGGACAAGTCTGCTGCTGCATGCATGTAACAGAAAGCAACGGTGCCATATGATGCACCATTTGGCTCAACACGTAGTTGCTGTGGCTGCCAATTGCTGTCTCCACCAAGCCGCAAATCAACAAAAACCACAACCCAGCAGGAGCACAACAACGAACATTGCATGGTTTTTCCTGCTCAACCACGTAAAAAGCCCTCTGGACAAAGTGTAGGTAAAGACAATGGAGAGTGATTTGTATATTCCAAAGGGAGGCAGCACCACCCCAAGGTCAGATCCACCAGCTGTCATAAAGCCCAAAACCAGCCCAGCTCAGACAGCTGCTGCTGCAGCCAGGGCAGTCTCAGAGGCTGCTGGAGACAGCCCTGCTGCCGCCCTGCCAGAATCACTGAACCCCTTGGGCTCAGCAATACATCAGAACTTGGCAGACAGGCTGAAAGCTGCCAAGGTGCCTGGGCATGCTGGCAGCCACAGTACTCCTCCAGGTAAGGCTCTGCCCTTAAGCCTGTTGTCATTCTCTTGATGCCTTATGTGTGACAATGAATCCGCATGGAGTCATCAGGGTCGGGCCCTTCTGCAAATGCGTCCACACGGCAGATGGGCGCAGCAAGCCATCTGCTTTGCATGCAGTCACATTTGGCATGTTGCAGTTTTGACCAGATGAGCAACTGATTTGATCGACATCCTGGGCTACATTGTTGCATACCTACACAAGCAAGTTTGCAGCATATCAGTCCTTGCAGACAAAGACAACCAAAGATGCCGCAGCTAGATATCAGTTGAACTGACTCAAAAATGGCAGGGACAAATGCTGCCTGAATCAAGCTCAATCAGATCAAGCAAGCCACCCTGGCCATGCCAGGACAGGGTAACTTAGAGAGTCAGGCGAAATTGCAAATAACATGTGATCCCTCAAACTGGCAAGACTGAAACCACAGTGCACATAGGCTGCATTGGACTGCGCTATGATTCAAGCGTCCAAGCTTGCAGGCGCCGCCTGGTGCTGCTCTATCAGCTGAGCATGCAGCTGACCATCAGAGGCCTGTTGTGAACGCTGAAGGGTTTGATTCTTGCAGGTGCAGGTGCAGGTGCAGGTGCAGGTGCAGGTGCAGCAGACAGTGTGGCTCTGAAGCGCAAGCGCAGCATGCAGGACTCTGTGCAGCACCTGCGCCGCCTGGCCTCTGAGAAGAGCGCTCAGCTGGGGCAACTCACCACGAGCAATTTGAGCGCTGTTCAGACCGGAGGGGGTCACGCAGGGGTCCCCCAAATACTAGCCAGCCGGCTAAGGTACCACGCAACGTCTGTAGTCAACATGCGTTGTGAAAGGTTTTTTGTCATTTGAGTTTGGAAGCAGGTGTTGTGAACCTGTATCAAGGAAGCAAAATGCAAAAATGAACATTCTGCACATTCAAGAAACACATTTGATTGTCAGGAGCATATGGCAAACTCAGAATGACACAGCTGCATAGGACAAGGGAGGGCCTGGCCATCTCACTGCTGGCACGCTTCAGGAGATCAAGCAAGCTCATGCAGCTTGCAGCATCTGCATAGATTCAGCCAGATTCAATGAGACTCAGCCTTCTTGGCTGTTTTTGCAGGCATGCTGCAACAATGGACAGCTCTTCTCCTGATTCCCTTTCATCACACAGCCCTCTGGACACACCAGGTGGTGATGTGCGTCAGCGGCTTCTGTTTGACTGCCATGAGAGCAGATTTGGGGAAAGTGCAGAGCCTGATCCGCTGTCTTTTGGATCACCACAGCCAGCTGAGCGTCCTCAGCATGCCCAGCAGGCAGAGCAGCACGATCTTGGGGCCATGAGCAGCAGCTTTCAGGTGCGCTCTGGCTTTCCCATGCACCAAAATGCTTACATCAGGCTCATGCTTAGCAAGCAGTTGCGCAGTGGTCCCTGCTGCACAGCTTTTGCTCTCGTGTGCAATTTGCTTTGCTCAGTAGTCGCCTCTACTGACCTCTGCACCGTCTGGTGGTTCAAGCTGAAGTCTGAACATGCAGGCTTTCAGCTTGCAGAGTAATTTGTCAAGTCCCAGGCTGCTTCACCAATCTAGCGCTCCTTCCTCTGGCTTGGCCACACCACAGCACCTGGAGCGCAACCACAGCACTGGCCTGCAGCTGCAGCGCTCTGGTGGGGACAGTGATCAGGTATGCAACCATGCTGCATACACCTGCATCGGCTACAACAGCAATTGTGGAAAATTCACCCTTCCCAAGCAGTGGATGTCAAGACATATGCGCTTGAATCTTCATGCTGGGACCTCTGCAAAGCTTCAAGCATGCTCGCTGTGATTGATCCAAGCCAGAACAACCCAAGATGCCAGCACTGCATGTGCTGTGCTGACACCAGTGACAACACCCTGACGAGTCAGTCAGAAGTTCTGCTGCAGAAGTGTGACAGATGTGGTACAACCATGGTGCAGGGAGAAGACAGAGACAGTTCGGGCGCCTCACCAATGCGTCAAGCTTTGGACAGGTTGGCACAGCGTGCATGGAGCAACCGCAAGGGCACACCTGACCCTAACCCAGTCTTGAACAGGACCATCAGCAGCCTAACTCCCAACCACAGCTCTGCCCAAGCCTTGCAAGACCCCCAATCCCCCGCCGCCATACCTGCCACCACCAGACATGCTGCCCTAGCTTCCGGCATCAGCAACAGGAACAGCAGCTTGAGTCACAGCAGGCATGCTGACTCCAGTGCTAACGCTGCTGGCTACACCAACCGAGATGGCCTGAGCAGTGAATCTGTCCAAGGGTACAGCAGTAGGAATGGCAGAGTGAGTGCTGGCCATGCAGTTGGCAGCAGAAACTCAGCCACTAGTAGGGACACCAGGTTGCCTCTGAGGAGCGTTGTGAGTGATGTTTCTGCGTTGGCCGGTACCAGCCAGGCCAGCACTGCTTTGGTTGTGAGGTCAGAAGATATGGCTCTCACACCCAGCAGCAGCAATGCGGGCAGTGCAAGGGGGGAAATCCAAGACGTGTCTAGGGCAGAACACCAGCTGACACAGAAGGTCAGGGAAGCTATTTGATGTGTTTTTGAGCACTGTTGATCATGCCATGCTCTTTGTTTGAAGCCTCTGAAATTCTTGTCTGCAAGTGGAAGGCAAAGACAGCTGTTCATTGGCTGCTAGGCGCCGACTGCCGTGCAATGCCATGGCTTGAGCATGTCTCGCTTCGTGGTGCTTAAGCAATGCAACATGCACGCAATGCTGATGATCCGCCGGCACACAGCGCTTGCTTCAGCAGAAGAAAAGTTAGATATCTCTTCCTTTGGGACAAGCATGCCATTCAACCGTCATGCTCAGGTTGACAGCACACAGTTATGTACTGCAAAATAACACTGGCATTGCAGGTATGGGAAATGCAAACAGCCTTAGAGGCCAAGAAGGCTGTGTGCGACCGCCTGGAGAGGCAGCTGCAGCTGTCTGCCAACCAGATGCAACGGCAACGAAATGTGGAGGCACGGTACACTGAGGCTCAGCACAGGCTGCGCTCTGCTGAGACCACCATTCACGGCCTCCAGGCCAATGTGCAGGTGAGCTGAGTCATAAACCTGCCTCACCAGTTGTGCCACAAATTGCCACCATAAACTTGCCAATACTAGTCCTGAGCAGTCACAGATAAGCATCTGCATCATGAGAAAGTGCCATAGCCAAGTGTCACCTGCATGAGCCGTGTACTTTGTTATAAAGCTTAATGCTCTCTCCACATCATGCAAGCGCACAATACCGCAGGCATGCTGCTGCATGTCTGACATTCTGACATGATCGGCCGAGTGTCATGCAGGCGCGTGATGACTCCATAGCTGGCTTCCAGATGCTGCAGCAGCAGGGGCCCTCTCCTGGTCAGAAGGAGCGCCTTGCACAGTTGGCAAGGCAGCTGGAGGACACACAGGCTCAGCTGCTTGCCTCACAGGTATCTTGCACTCAGGTGACCAGTGTACTGCCGCACCTGTGCATGCAAATTGCAGTGTCTCCAGACCCTTGCATCCATGCAAGGCAGAGTGCGGCTTGGCCCCTCCTTGTGATTGCGGGCAGTATGTGTGGCAGCCTCTTCACTGCTGATAGCTTGTCAAGGTTGTCATTTTCTGTGGGTCAGACATGAAGCAACCTCCTATGATTTAGGCTTGTAGATCTGCCCAATTGTGTATTGTGCTGTATGAAGACAAATATAGACGCTGATGCTTTGACCAAGACTGTCCTTAACCCTCATGAAGTGCAGTGTGATGTATTGCTAGACTTTGCCTTTGGGTCGCCTCCCTGGCCAGGCACAGTCTTGTAGACATCACATCAAGAGAAAGGCTGAGCGAAACAAAGTCTAGCAAAGCTGAAGCCAGATGCTAAATCATCCAAGTGCATGTGGAAGTGAGGGTCAGCTTTTGGTTGCTGAATCAGCGTTTTGCTTGCTGCAGGCAGAAGCGCAAGAGAAAGGCGGTGAGTCCAGCAGGCTGCAGGCCGCCCTTCAGAACCAGCAGGTCCACAATGACCAGCTGCAGAATGCACTGCAAGCCACAGAGGCTGAGTTGCAAGAGGCCACTGCCCTGACTGATGCCGAGCACCTGCAAGTCAGGCTGCTTCAGGAGGCTGCAGGCTCTAGGGAAGCTGCCGTGCAGCTGCTGACGCAGCAGCTGCAGGACACTGAGGAGAAGCTGCAGCGCCAGGGGCAACAGCTGCAGGTGTGCCTGTTGTCCACTTGAAACAGCTGTTGGCTTTTTCTTGTCATCAGTCAGCCTACTTCCAAGCTGACGGCCAGGTCGTGTTCAAATCTTGGCTGGTCTCTTGTAGTCATGGCATCATGCACAAATCAAATCACCCAAGCAGCAGAAGGCTGCGCATGATGCAGCAGCTGGACAGTCTTGTCTGGTGGCGCATGGCAAGGGCAGCAGTCATAGTGAAATTTGCTTTACCAGCAGCTGATACAGTACAAGTTTGCTGCTGAAGTGTTTCCAGACAAGACGTGTATGCTGATAAAGCATACATAATCAACTGACAATGGAGTGAGCAGAAAATACTAGTCAAATGCTTTATTTCCTTGCTTGATCAACTGCCTAACAGCTGTTAGCAAGCAGTGAACTGCCTTGGCTGCTTTGGGTTGGGCTGCAGATATATAAACCAGGAACAGCAAGAGTTGCCTTTGATGCACAAGAAATGACTTTTGAACACACAATTTGATGGCTTGAGCTGACTATGGTTGCAGGGACAGCAGCAAGAGGCAGATGAGTTGAGGAGGCTGCATCTACGGCTTGAGAGAGCCAATGAGCATGTCAACCAGCTTCAGTCTCGGCTGGCCAGCCAGCAGGGCTGCACCTCTCCCTCCAAGTGTGCAGACCAGCTCGCTGAAGCAAAGCGTGCACAGCATGTTCAGCAACTTGAAATCAGCTCTCTACGGCAGCAGCTAGATGCCTGGCAGGCTGACGCCAGCTCAAGCAAAAGCAATGCGGAGGTTGCTGAAGCACAGCGTGCACAGCAGGCAGCGCAGCTTGAAATCAAAGCTCTACGTCAGCAGCTACAAACCTGTCAGGCTGGCAGCAGCGGCGGCAAAGATGATGAGCTTGAAGCTTTGAAAGCTGAAGTCGCCTCTCTGCGCACTGCTCTAGCTCAAACAAGTGAGCTGTCTGATTGTGCAACTCAGGCTTCAAGAGACAATCAGCAGGTAGTGGGATCTAGCACAGATCAAGAACAACGTCAGTCTACCAAGGTGGTGGACAGCCTGTCAAGCCAAAGCTGCAGTCTTGACTCTGCTCCAGCAGCCTGGCAACGACTGGCAGTGCAGGAGGAGCAAGTCTTCTGTCACCAGCTAGGCAGGTTGCAGCAAGAGCACAAGCAGCTTCAGGCCACCGTCAGTGACCAGTGCGCACTGATCACTCAGCAGTCTGACAAGCTTGAGCAGCAGAGCGGCAGCCTGACACAGGCAGCATCTGACCTGACTGAGCAGGCTGCTGCCCTGCAGCACTGCTCAGACCAGGTGGCCCTGCTGCAGTCCAAGCTGACAGACAGCAAGTCAGTGACGAGCCTGCAGGCTGATCAATTGGCTGTTCTGCAAGCGGAGGTGGACCAGCTGCGGAGCTCGCTCGCCACTGCTGAGAGGTCAGTTGCCACAGCTGAGAGCTCGGCAGCTGGGGGCTCTGGTGAACAGGTGCAGGAGTTGCAGCAAGAGGTTGCTGATCTGAGGTCTGAGCTTCAGGTGATCAAGCACTGTTCTGCTTGCAGCAGCCTGTGTGCAGTGTCGTCATCTCTTGATCTGATAATTGGCATGGTGGGATACTGAGTGTTTTGTCTCTATAGTCTATCATCTCCTTCCCAAACACTTGCCACCCAGACGTTGCATCTGATCTTGTTGGACTAGATGTGAAGCTGCTTCCCTGCACAGTTTGCTTTCCCTGCTTATCTGAAGATTGTTACAAAACAGTTTGTTGTGATCATCTCAGCTTTCTGCAACACAGCAACCTTGCATTGGGCACAAGGTTCAAGCAGTGCCACTGCACACACTATTGCTTCCGTTGCCAGAGGCAAAGTGATGAGGTATCCCAAGCAGACTGCATGACGCAGCAATCACATACAGCTAGACAAGTTGTCATTTGCTGGTAATGTTTTGCTTGATGCCCTTCTGTTGCTGTTGCTGCAGCAACACAGTGACAAGGCAGCCAAGGCAGAGGCCAGGGTGCAGGAGCAGCACAGCGCTGCTAGGGAGGCATTCCATCAGGCCAGTGCCCATGCTAGGTCTGCACAGCAGGCTGAGGCACGGTGTCAGGCATTAGAGCAGATTGTACAAACGGCACAGCGCAAGGCTGAGAGCACTGCACATGTACAGCAGGTGAGATTCAGTGTCCCTCTGATCTGTGGTCAGTCTGATGTGCTGGTAGCATCATGTGACCCTGGATGATTCAATGCAGTTTTGTGGGTTTGCAAGTTGCGTTCATGGTGTTGCATGTATTTCACCTTGTATACTTTTGTCAAAGTGGCACAAGGTAATGTTTATGTATGCAGGAGGTGCTGGATTTGCAGCTGGCTGTGCAGATGAGGGATGACCATCTGGCAGAGTGCCAACGCCAGTCTGAGCTTGATCAGCAGCAGATTGATGACCTAGAACGACAGCTTCTCATGCAGGTGCTGACAAGTAGCGTACTGTGAAGACCTATGTCCTGCCTGCCATGCCTGCATGGTCAGGCTCAACTGTCATTTGTCTGAAAGTCCATATTGCATTGTTACCTAGTAAGATCTGAATGACACCTGCTGCTGTGCTTCCAACTTATGCTGCCATTGACGCCGACGTCAATGTTTCTTGCATGTTTGCTGTCCTCATGGTTGCTTTATGCCGTCATGTAGGCAGCCGATGAAGAGGAGTTGGTGCACCTAGAGAATCTGCTGACTCAGTCTCAAGCTGCTGAGGCAGAGGCTATAAGGCAAGCAGCAGAAGCCACCCAAAGGCTGTCAGCAGCCTCTGCCCAGCATGTTACTCAACTGGAGTCTGAGTTGCAGCAGGTATGCTTTGGATTTTTCACAGGCATTGATGATGCAGCGTCTGCATATATGTTTGGAGTGCATTCCCAAGGCTGGAAGCAATGCAGGAAACTGATTTGCAGGGTGTAATGAAGGATGACTGCTTTCATGATGCCTTGCTTGGTGAAGATAGACCATGACATAGAAGACACATGTTTCCGAAAGCAGCTTTAAGCCATACACATTGTTGCAGGCCAAACTGCAGTTGCAGCGGCTGCAAGAGCAGATGAAGGTCTTGACAGAGGAGCGAGACACAATGGCAAATGCATTGGAGGCTAAGGAAAGTCAGCTGCTGGGCCTTCAGGCACAAGTCGACTTGTTGAGGAACCATAACAGCGAAACTGAAGCGTGGCTCACTAGCATGTGATGTAGTCAAATGTGACAGTTGCAGGTGCTGGCAAATCAGTCAATCACCATAGTTGCAGCTGGTGCCCAACATCACTGTGAAACATTTGTTTCGAAGGCGTCTGCATTGATTTGTCTGGTCAAAAATTCAATCCTAGCATTCATTGGCAAGCTGGCTCCTCAACATGTGAGCTGGGCTTGTAGTCAAGCACTTGCATTCACATAATTGCCGTGACAAAAGCATTGTCATCTGCTCACCACAGGCAGCACAAGCAGCTTTTCATTCCCAACTCCAGACCCCACACTGTGAGGCATTCTTTACTGCGTTTCTGTCAACAACATCCATCAGCCAGATATGAAGGAGGAGAACATCTTGGTTGCCATTGCTCTTGCAAATGGGATGTAGCTCATGCAGTACCTGCATGCAATGCAGACAGAAAGGTGTCGTCACCAACAAATGTGTTAAAGCTCTTGCAGCAGAACTTGCAGGTACCATGCTTACCATATCAAGGCGCCCATTTGCACTAGCAGAGCCAGTATGGTTCCAGGAAAGCTGTGTAACTGCAGGCCAGCTTCCAAATTAGCTTGCAAGAGTCTGGTGACAAGAAATTAGCTTGTTAATGACTGTCTGACCAGGGTGTTGTACCAGGCAGTTGAGCACCTGCTCACCCACTTTGCATGAAGACTATGCAGCATGTCCACAGCAACATATAGAGGCCCTCTGCACATGCATCACATGGCAATGCACAGTGACAGAATGTCACAAACGTGCAGGATTGTAACAACATTTTGTGCTGTGTCTGTGATACAGTGGGCAACTGCAGTACACAACCTTGCAAGTATGCTTACCTTGATTGCCATCCAAAGTGTGATGAACATGGCCCCAAAATACAGACAGGTAGCAAAGATTCGACCCTTCTCAAACATCTTTTTGAATTGTGCCAAAGGTCCCATCAGGAACATGGTACTGCATGACAACGGACCCCATTAATGCCTGCCAAAGCTGAGACTGTTGATTGCTAAAGCACGCGTCAGAACCTCACCTGCCAATGAACAACAGGTTTGCAAGTGTATACAGGATTGCAAACTTTACAGGCATCAAGAAGAATACACTGGACTGCATGGCAGGAACAGGACTTCAGTCCCATTGGCATCAAAGCACGCTGCTGCTGGTCTGTCTGCTATTTGATGCCGCAGCTGTGTCAGCAAACGGCTTACCAGAAAGCCAAACAACAGGCCAAGACCTAAACATATTGCGAACCCATACACCCTCTGCATATGAAGTAGAGCATGTCAGTTGCTCAAAATAGTATTTCTGCATGTGCATGAGCCCGAACAAATATTACCTGAGTTTTGGACAGCGTAGTGGCTTCATCCAGTTGATGAAGCAGTTGACTTGGTAAGCTTTCCGGCTCCGCGACCGGTTCAGGGCCAATGCCTAACCCAGTCTTCAGCCTCTCCCACTGAGCTGCCATGCGCGCTGTAGCCTAGGGGCAATTCACCGAAGTTTGCGTCACTGAACACCCATATGCATGCTTGATCAGTATGCAAAATGCTGTGTGAGTGTGAGATCTTCTAGAAAGCGAATACTCCAGTCAAAATGGGGAATTTGAGCCGTCTGGGACGGAGAGATGGCACTCAAACTGCCAACCTTTGCTCAAGCAAAATTGCCAACAGCATTGCCGTTCAAAATGGCTCTGTCTCCGTACCGGTATGACTGCATTGTACGCTCGCCGGAATGAAACAACAAACAGGACAGGCTCAAAAGCCATCAAGGCAAGGGCATTGTTGTGTGAATGACACTTCACTGAGTGTAGAGCAACTCGGCAGGGTCTGTGCTGCAGCTGGACTAGGCGTTGAGTGTTTGCTTATCGACCGAGCATAGCCACTGATCAACCCATTCTCAGAAGTGAGCTACCACAAAGCCTGCCAGGAATGCAACTCACGGTTCTCACTCTGAACTGCTGGGCCCTCTGGTTGGTTGCAAAACGGCGATCTCAGCGTATGAGGTAGGTCTTGTTGCATGTTCCGTTTGATCTGTTGCGAAGGCTGTATGGCAAACAATATAGTGTGGTCACCTCAGCACAGTAATGGCTGTCTACATTTCAACGCTTTCCATCCATGTAGGTGGCTGGCACAGTTCCTCAGAAGCTGTCAGGCGGTCAGTGTGTGAGATGCAGATCCAAAGTACCTTGACCCTCCCTTAGGTTTACCTATACACTGACAAATGCTTGCCTTTCAGGATGTTGTAATGCTGCAAGAGGTCTTCCTACATGCAGACGCATCTCTTCTCGTAAACTCAGCCAAAGCTGGCAGGCTGAAACATGCTCATTTCTTCAACAGTGGAATGTTGCATGGGGAGTTGCTGCTGCTGTCAACTTATCCTATATATGAGGTAAGCACTCATTTTAAGCACATACAGCAACACATATCGACCTCTTGCTGTAACAGATGTCCACAATGTGATCACCATCAGCTGTAGTGACTGGTTTGCAGGCACACTTTCATGGATATGCTGTTGCAGGAGATCCATCTGTGCCCATGCATGGTGACTTTTATGCTGGCAAGGGTATTGGTCATGCAGTCCTCCAGACCTCTGCAGGTCTCTTGAGCGTATTCAATACTCACACCTGCGCCAACTACTCCCATAAGTACACAGGTGACCGTGTCCTGCATTTTTTGGTGCAACCCTTCTCCTTAATTTTGTGGCACAAGAGCCTTCAGCGCTTTATGGTATGTCCACCCAGCTTGCTGGCTTGCATACAACTCCTGCAGCTCCTGGCAACTTCTCTGTACAGCATCTTGTATGGCATTCATATCACATTGCAAGCTGCTCACTCAGCAATTGCTGGTCTGCTTATGTTGGCTTCAGAAGGCAAAGTACGCTGTCGCTCTGCCACATTTGAGCTTGACATGCTGATTGTCACCAAGCCAAGTATTGAACGCTGTTTGCAGAGCCAGCTAAGGAGCTCAAATGCAGGATCCCTGCAGACACCGATGCAGCCATACGCATCTCACAGGTGCTGCAGCTTGCAAGCCTGGTGCAACTTGCTCAGCAACAGGTGCAGCATCTGCAACCTAAACAACCTAAACTGTGTCCAAAACTGCATGGTTTACCTTGCACATGCCACATGTGTGTTCCAGATCTGCTCAGTCCTCAGGGGCAGCTCATCCCCTCAGGGCCAGCTCATCCTCTCATCCCCTCAGGGCTAGCTCATTAATCTCATATTCAGCATCAAGCACACGAGAGACTTGGTGCATGACCACTGTTCGACTACATCCTTGCAAAGCTGTGCATTGCACAGCCCTGTTCATTCTGTCTGTCAAAATGAGAACATGAATTATTCGCATGTTCATTCAAAAATGGATATTTTCGTTCAGTGTGCCCTCAACCCATTTGTTGGTGACTGGCAAGACTTGTGCCAATGCTTAAGCCACATGCTGTGATGACTTATCACAGGCATGCATGCAAACAACTCTGGACCTTCAGCTCAACATGCTCATCTGACTTTTCACATTGCGCAACCAAAGGCAGGAGCTAAGATCAGGCTGTACATGTATGCAGGGTTATATCGGGACTGTTGTAGCAGGAGACCTGAACTGTCCACCTGACAGCCTAGAGATGCACATCTTTAAAGCCTTGCTGCCTGACTTGCATGATTGCTGGCTAGAGCAGCATCCAGATCAGCCCGGCTACACAGCTAATGCAGCTGACAACACCTTCACCAAACCAGGCAAG
>JAABUK010002300.1_pt1 | contig 34586 bp, 31 predicted proteins | sample 5559141 | NCBI WGS metagenome assembly JAABUK01 (sample SAMN10711869, study PRJNA513367) | rock metagenome | isolation source: Antarctica rocks | place: Antarctica: Victoria Land, Pudding Butte nord | collected 2016-01-03
TGTAAATTAAGTCTTTGACTTTGATCAAAGCAAAGTCAATACAAGAATTCAATGATCATTATGTAAAAAGAACTTATTATTAATGTAATTTGCCTTTAGGTGTTCTGCCCCCGGCCATCGCCGGCGCGCTGTTGTCCCAGGCGATCACCACCCTTGTTCACTTCTCATACCGCATCATCTTCTTCATCTCTCGCTCGTACATCATCCTCTTACCCTCTCCAACTCTCGCCACTACATTATTCATGGCTCAGCCAGATTTGGGTCGGCTCGCTCAAAATATTCGAAACGCGGAAGACGAATTGCAAACTGCCTCAACTGAACTTACTCTGCTTGAAAATCTACCATTCATTCATGATCGACAAGCCGCTCACAACAATCATCAAGAATTAGTGAGACTCATTCAGCATTTGACTACACGTGTTGATATCGTGAAGCGAGATCTCAATATGCGTCTCGATAACGTCAATACGCGTCTCGATCATGTCAATACGCGTCTCGATAACTTGAACGTCAGAGTCACTGTCAAGTAAGTATTCATTGTTTACTTGATATTGTTTCAAATCACTAATATCATATAGTGAGAACAACTTGATAGCACGAAGTTTAAACTTCTCAGTCAACATTGTCAATGTTCAATTATCTTCGCTCAGAACCTCAGATAATCAAGATGTGACTGAGTTTTCAAACATCATGCACACGCTCAATAATATGAATGATATGAGCTGCTTATACTGTTTTGAAAGTTAAACTTAGCTCAGAAATATTAGAAACTCAAATCAATCATTTACTTCATGTCTTCGCTCTTCTCACTAATGACAATCTTGATATTAAGAAAAGACGGTTTCAAAGCTATATTGAAGTGTCGTGAGATGTTTAAGAATTTCGATGTTGATTGCTGAAACTGAGTGATGTTGATTGACATGAGACTGAGATTGACTGATTTGTGTTGATATGAATGACATGAGCTGACGTGAATTACAATAATAACGTTAAAGAGCATCTGACAGAAGTAGCATGAGCTGACATGAATTACAACAGTGATGTTAAAGAGTATGATATATGTCTTTCTATTCAGAGATTGATAGAATGAAACAGGTTCAATTCTTCAGATTCAGATGTCACAACATCTAAAGATGAATTTTCATGCAGATACTGATTTCTCAAATCGCTCTGAAGTCACATTTTTCTCAAAGCACTCAAGACTGACTCTATGTGTTTATGTTGAAGCGATAGAGACACTGTTTTGTGACAACACAGATTTGCACATGACTTGAAATTGCATACTTACACTAACAGAGAGTTGATTGTGAAGATAAAGTGATCATCTTCAAGAATCATGAAACAGCTCTATTAATAGACAAGAGAAGAAATTGCGCTCTCATGATGAATCTGTGAAGATAGAGAAATTGTTCATGTATTTCAATGACTCGAAATTTAGCATGACGCGATTGCATAAAGAACATAATGATTGCAGATGCTATTTTTGTGTTGCGACGATAAATGCATTTATCGCTTTGCAGATGTGCTATATGTGCACTACGTTAACGTCATCAAGCTTTGAAGATGCTCACTTTCTCTCAGCAACAAGATCATCAGAACTTCTTAGATTCACGAAAGAGATATCTTTCTAGAATGCAAAGTTGTGAAAAGACAGTTATCAATAATCATGCAGTGAAAAAGCATTCTAGATCAAACATGATCTGATTTCTCGCTCAGTCTTGTCACTGTCAAACTTGATCACATCAACTGTGTATTTCAACGCAGATGCTGCATTCAGTCACAATTGAAGCTTTTATCATGTTGCATGTTGATCAAGATGATGAGCATCTTGATCTCTCATTGAGAATTGACGTGTTGTGTTAACATCTTCAAGATCACTCTCATTTTCTGAAAGAATGAATGAAGTGCAGTCAGATGCTGACGAAGATCGTTAATCTGTCTTTTGCGAAGATCAACTTTCATTTTTCTGTAGATTTTTGAACTCAATATACCTTGAATTTTCTTCTAGTCTGTCATATTGTAAGCAATTATCATCTAAAGAAGATACAGTGCTTATACAGTGCTTTAATTTCATTGAGTCTTAACGATATTTGATCGAGATCAAGATTTATATCAGGTACATTATCTTTTGATATCTCAAACGTCTGATTGACTGAATTCATGATTGTTCAATTCACATTTGAATCAACTGATTTGCTTTTCACATTTTCTGTCGCTTGATTGATCACTTTATTAAAGCTCGAGTTAACTGTGTTGTTTGCAAACAACTCATCTTGATTCAATGTGATGTTCTTGTAGCTGAAAAAGTATGCGTCAAGTTCATTTTCAAAGTTCTTGATGAATTGATTTCACTGCTCTTCAGACAAAGATTCTTGCTTGATGAAAGTCATCTTGAGAAACGAAAAGAAAAATTATGAAGAACTGCTTCATTGAGATCGACTTTCTTATCAGCTTGTTCGAAGCAGCAATATTTGAATGATGAAAGATAATGAATGAAAGATTGCAACTGAGTCTTGTTCAACTGACTGTGAGCGCATGAAGAGTTCGTGCGAATCGAACTTTACAAACGTCTGACGTGCGTCAATTCTACATTGCATCACATGTGTGATTATGTGCATTAGTTCTAACACTCAGAATTCTTTCATCAGAAATGCTTACTTCACACGAATCATATTTCTAGATTTACATCTCACTCATGCTTTGTATCTCTATCAGTCATTCAGCGCTATTCAAATCTCAATGCTTTTGAAAGTTCAATCTGAATCTCTGATGCTTCTAAAAGCATCACAAACTAGAATTAGTCAACACACTATCATGATTGAAGTGACTAGTTCTGACTTTGTCTCTGTAAACATTAGACTCAAAATGTGTTGCAAAGAATTTGAAGCATTCATTACACGCTGCATCTTTCGAAGTATATCTTGACGTGACTGCTTTCATTGAAAAGATCATAGAGTTCAGCAATTCATCAATTCTTTACCTCTACTTTCTTGAACAAAGCTCAATCATTGCAGACATGACATTGCAAGATCATGCAGTGAGCTTCGAACATCAGACGTTTCGAGTGATAAAGACTTCTCACTTCTCTCAGAAGTCATGAAGCTGACATTAGTGACAGGTGAATTCATCAATTTGCACGACGTGTGATATTGAATGATTTTCAAATCAGCATCTTCATTGAAAGATCAATATTCTTCAGAATCAGCACGACATTCTGAGTGATCAGTTGTTTCGAGTTGATCACGTCAATCAGCTCAACGAGCTTCGTATTTGAACTTTAAATCATGAACGAGAAGAGTATGTTGAATCTGTAGAGTCATTGAAACAAGTTGCAGTCAATCTTCAGAGACAGCTTGACACTCAACAAGCGACTTTCGAAGTGAAAAGAAGAAAGTATGCTTTCATGATTCAATCGCTGCAACACGAATCAACTCGCTGTGAAGCAACAGAGAGATGTCTTGAGCATGAATGAGCTATCATTCAGACATTGACTGACATTCTCAACAAGCTTGAGCTTTTAAACAAAGAAGATTTGAACATTGATCTTTCAAACAATATAAATCTTGATACTCTTTTTCACGAATGAAAGAGTACAAAGTCAGAAGTGAAAAGTCTGCAAAACGAGCTACAGCGCATAATCAATGAGCTGCAGCACAAGCAACTCGTTCTTGATAATCTGTCAAGAAAGTTTAAGATTCAATCACAAAGTATGTCAGAAATGTCTTTCTCTGACAACGACAAGAAAATCAACACAGAGATAGTCAAATTGCAGTCAGTACTTACGACACAAGAAAAGAGAAGATGACTTGAATGAAAAGAAGAACAAATGTTGTTTGCAATGTTGCTGTTGCGCTCACGAAAAACCTTTGTTTGATTTTAGTTATCTGCTGCGAAAATTGACTTTTGACTCGTTTATCTTTTTCATAAATGTGTTACTCGCTGAATACGATGCTGTATCTTTAAAATATATTGCTTTAAGAGACATGATTCAAATCTTATGAATGAACGTAATTGAAAAGATCGACAGCTTCTTTTTCTCACTAAATCACGTAAGATGAACATAATCACGTCGAAGACAAAGACTCTGTCACTTTCTGTCATTTGTATCTGAAACTAAGATTGAGTGCTTATGCTCAGTAATCATTAAACTATCAAATGAGAAATTGTTCTGCAGACTGTCAGAAAAGAATGTCTGAGAGAAGTCAACTTTTGAATAATCATAGAGACATATAAGATCTGTCGTGATCTCTATCTCTTTATGTTGTACAATCGTCGTTTTGTAAGCATAATCAACATGATCATCTGCAAGCATTCAGAGTGACTACACATGATGAGTGAAAAAGAGATCGCGTTAATCAATACAGATTACTTGACTAAAATCATGAAGAAGCTGACTAATTTGACAATTCAGCAACTCTCTGTTTTACTGTTTATAGGTCGAAAAGTCAAAAATCTATCTCTTCAAGAGCTTTTTTCAAATCACGTCAATAAAGAGCATAATAAAGACATTGTCACTCTGCAAGTCGATAACATAAGTCTCTACTTCGATCATTCGATGCTCTTTGTCAAAAGTGATTCATCTGTGATGATTATATCAGTCTTGAACGCATTCTGTCATGAAATCAAGTCTTTTTCTGTTCGATGAGCGAATGTCATGATCATGCTTGATGTCTATGACATTCTGCATGCGCAGATATTCTGTCTCTTCAGCGACGTACTGTGCATTTTCATCGACGACTTTCTCAACTTCAAAAGTGTCGTGAATCGCCTGAAAATTTGAGTCATTGTCAAAATAGAATCAAGTTTCTTCAAGCAAGTTCGATCAAGTGTTGTGATCGTCAAATGCAATGACGAAACGAGCGCTAGTTCTACACTTGACCTACTTGAAATGCAAGATGTGCAGTTCAGTCTGAATCAGAAAATTCTAAAAAATTTCTACTCTTTCATTAAGATTCTACATCTGACAGATGAGCAAATATCTTCATTGACACGTTTTCGACGATTGAAGAAACTACTTTGAAGACAGATGAATGAGATGCAAAATGTTCAATTGTGCTATTGATGTTTCTACTTGATCATGCATCTGAATAAATTCTTTCAAATTGTCATATTGCAGACAGCAGTCTCTGCTCTTCTATCTTTTAACTTTGTTACAACAAGTCGACTAGATAACAAAGTTGATTCAAATCACTTCAATCATTTAACTTCGTTTTTACGATTTGAAATGTATCGTGATCTTTCAAACGACATCATGACAAGTTTCATCGCTTCTAGTATTATGCTGAACGTTTATTCTTTCAATATGCATCGTGAGTGCTGCACTGACATTCTACAAATTACGAGCTGATTCAGAACTCAGACTTTGATTCAAAGATGATATATGATGTCATTTATCATTTTTCATGCCTTAGATCACTCATTGACTCATTCAAAGAGCGATCATATGCGGAAAAAGAGATCGTGAAGCAAATCAAGAATCAGAAGCAAAGTATCAAAAGACATCTGATCGCGTACTTTGTGAATATGACGTTGAGCAAGCTCGCAGCACAAGTGCATCAAAAGAACGTGAGCAATCTTGACATATCATGACTGCTACTTCAAAGCAACAGCATCTGTCTTTGATGTTTTCATTGAAAGTCAGAGAATACACTCTTCTGCAAACATGTCATATGTAATGTGTGTGTATGAATCTATGAAAATGAGATGCTCATTATGAATTGTCAATATTATATTGAGACTTGTCTTCTATGTCGTTCTGAAAATCGCATCATGAGACTCAAATCTTTCTTCGCTGATGAATGAATGTTGACTATCGATGAGAAAGACACGCATGATGTTATTTCACTAGACATCATGACAATCATTCAGAGTATGATAGAAAGTAAGTTACAAATTCAAGACTTTTTTGATATTGCGTTTGACACTAGCGTTAATAAGCTTCACATTCAGATCTTACGAATTGTCAGGCTTAAACATGAAACAGAAGATCTCATTGTCTGTATCTTGTTTCTACGTGACATGTCAATTTCTCAATGTGTTCATGTTTTCAATGCATTGACGTGAAAACTCTTTGAATGATCTCAAGAACAAATGAATTTCATTAAACATCTTCATCTCTTCTTGAAGAATTGATATAGAAATGATCATTATGATGCAAACACTCTCGAAGACTGTTTGAAGAAGTACTTGAGAATTGATGATTGCATGTTTGACTATCAATCGAGAATTCTTGTCATCAAAGTCAATATCATTGTCGCTATAATTGATAATGTCTCTTCAATGATTTTCATCAATTACAATGAGTCTGACGCAAGAAAAGAAGAATGCGATAAGATTGAGTGTTGTGCTCAAAGGCAAAAGACTGAACAAAAGATTAAAGTATACACACGTTCGTTCAAAGAAAGTTGAGAATGAATCATGCATATGAGAAGCGTAAGTGTCTCGTCTTTGCAGAAGCTTAGAAACTGATTTTTCAGTAATCGAGCTACTTTGACTGCATCTGTGTGAGTACATTAACGTAGTTGTACGATGAAACACAATTGACGTGAAACAGTTTGTATCAATCAGCACAAATCAAGACATTCAAATCGATTCAGAATGATGAAATGAGCGAACATAACAACTCTGTCAGAATTGCGTTGTCGAAACGTTTACACAATGATTCTTCTCTTTCAACTTTGAATGTCATTGTGTCTCTTGACACAGATGCTCAGAAGATCTCGACATCTCTCAGAACTATCGACTTTCACCACGTGATTCTCGATGACTATTTATCTTGACTTTGATGATCTTACATGTCTTTCTTCAATGAGCAAAAAATTTGAGATGAACTCATGAACTTCGTGAATGAGAGAAAGTGAGAAGACTTCATTTGACTGAATTTCGTCTTACTCAGCAACGAGTCGACGATTGACAACATTGATCACATGAATGAGCTGCGAGAAAGTGTTCATGTATCACAGATGTATCGAGATTGTGCAAAGACACTTTACGTGTTGCTCATCTTCGCATTCTATTTCGAGCTGACAAACGTTTCAAAACGTCTTTGAGAAAATTAATATCACTGTCATGATATGATATGATATCGTCTTTCAGAAAATTCAATCATCAAACTACTAGCAAAATGTGATATATTCAACTTAGATTTTATCACTGACGTCAAAACTTTGAGACATTATGAAGATAATCTAGATTTGTGTCTGTTGTATCATTGATATCAGAAGAAGATTGACTTTTTGATTCATCATTTGATCGAACTTGTGATCATTTACGCTTAAAACGTTACACAAGAGCGACGAAAGATTAGTGCATTTTCTCAAACAATGCAGTGGTTTGAAAATCAGCAAAAGCTCGACGCTTCGTTTGAGATGACTTTTCATAAAAACTTGCTGAATCAATCTTGTAAATCATGTATCTTGAATATTAGTCTGAAGAGATCAACTCTTGATGATCATCAGAGATCATAAATGTGCAAGAAGTCTCGACTTAAGTCACAGTCTGTCGAGTCTCTATTGATGATTTCAGAAGAATCAATCTAGTTAACATGATGAAACAAGATATTACTGATGTTTCAAGATGACATTTTGCTATATAATCTGTTTGAACATCAAGATGAATAGCTGACAAATTGAAAACAATAAATCTAATGTATAATAATTATGAAATTGCAAGATCATCAAGCACATTCTTTGCAGCTTCGTTCATTGTGTGTGATCATTTAGCGAAAGAATCAAATATTAAGTGTTCATGCAACTAAGTGTTTATACTAGATGTTATCAACGTATGTATGCTATCGCTAGCTTCTCGTGAGGTTTTTTAGTTTTCACTCTTTCTTTCTAAGTTCTTTCTTATCGTTATTGATGTTGAAGAGACTCAACTGTTGAGTTGATATTGAGATATCAACTCATGCTGATTCAATGAATTCATGTACAAATTCACTGTTGATTTCAAGAATCTCTTGAGACTTCAAAGCAGTATTGAGCTGTGCATCAAACTCAACAGACTGCGTTTCATTGACAAAGAAGTAATCAGATGCTAGAAGAACACTGTCATTCTCTGATTCAGATTGTATGTTATAGCTGATCTGATAAAACTTGAAATTCAAGAGCTGAGAGTTGAAAGTTTTCTCGTAGATGTTCATTGCAATGTATAAATCTTTGAATAACACATTGCGCATTCGATTCACAACATTTCTCATTGAAGCTTTTGTTTTCAAGACAGTAGTCACTCTTGAATCTTCGATTGCTCAACATCTAAGAATCTTTGAGTAATAAATATCATATTCATGATCACTCTTAGAAACTCAATGACATTGAAGTCTTCACATCTCGTCATTGATATTAAGCGATAGTACTCAGACTCTATTGTAGAAATCGTTCTTCTCATTTATCGTCTGATGCAATCTTAAAATGTTGTAGATTGCACTTGCTTCGTTGTGCAGATTTTGTAGTTTTGCAACGTTCATTGCGCTCAATGTTTCTTTCAGCTCGACGAAGAATACAAGAAATGAAAGCTTGTTTTTACTAAAGCTTGCGAGTTCTTGTAGTCTTCAAATGACTTCATCAAGAAAGAGTTTGATATGATATTCAATGACATAATTCAACTGTGAAGATGCAACTTTAGAACTGTGATTTGCATAAAAAGATATTCAATGTGTTCATTGATGATTTTAGTGCTTCTTCAGCGTGTTACAGATGTTCACTCTGCTCACGAGAAAAATTCTTGAAAACACATTGAAAGAAACGCTGTTCTCGTTGAAGCTGCGTCGCACAGTCATTTGAATACTCTTGATTTCATGATTCTCAGACGACGCAAATGCGCGTTTTCTTCTCATCAATAATTGAAGCTTTCTTCAGTTCTTTGACTCTTCATCATCTGTCTCTATAACGCGATGCGTCTTCAATATGTCTTCAAAATCAACATCATAAACGATGATAGATTTGAGGTTTGAGAATAGAAGATTGACGCTTTCTTTTCGTTTGCTGTTGAAATAGCTCGACATGAATCGTGTCTCATTTTTACAGCTCATGACATAAAATCATTGTTTCTAGTTAACATTGCATCTAAAGAAAAATTCTTTCAACTTGTCTTGAAGTCGTTGTTATCATTGAGTTTCTTCTGTTCATCTTGAATACTCTGAAGCGCTGTCGTGATCAAGTGCGTTGATTATGCAACGACATGATGAGCTCGCTTTGCATCATGTTGCTGATTGACATAAGAACTCTTTCTCTTATGTCTCTGTTGCTCAGATACTGTAGATGTATATCTCGATCTGATCATGTGTAATCGAGATGTAAGATCTTTCAACTCAGATCTGACTTTGACATATAAGCAATCTCTGCTCTTGAATTGACGTCGTTCGCTCTTGAGTTCATCAAAACAATGTTTCAAGATTGATGTTTAAGAATTCATAAGCAAGAATCTTGATTGCAATAAATGATTGTAGAGAGAGTATACTCAATTTTGAATACGAAAATCAAATAAGTCAGCGCTAGTCTTATGTCAAGACTAGACGAAACAGAGAGATATTACATAAGCATTCTATGTGATTTCACTTGTCGCTAAAGAAGATACAACAGTTGATCACGAAAATATGTGTATGAAAGCTTTTCATCTCAATGATCTATTATTGTTCTTGTTTTAACTCTACTATAACTTGATAAAGATTGATTGAAGAAAATCAAATTTCAAGAAACTTTCGCGTCTTCATCTTTGCTGTCGTTCGCTCATCTTTTTTCACAACATGCTATAATGCTTGAACGATGAAATATTTGAAAATTCAAGACATCTTCGATGTGCGTGAAGCAATCTTTGACTTTGAACTGCGCTTCAGATCTGTTCTCTGAGAAACTATATTTCTCACATCTTCATTCTCTTTCTTCTTCTTCTTCTTCTTAGTCTCGAAAATTGCGTTCAATGACAGTCACGACATCTTTTCAATATCATCATTCGTCAGCTGCTCTTCGATGTTCAAGTGCTCATTCTTCTCATGACATTGATCAAGTTTCGCGAGCAACTGCTCATTTTGATGATTCAATTGTGCATCGATACATTTGAGTTTGACAAAGCTGAGTTCTTTCATTTCAGAAAGCATTGATCTGATGCTTATGTAATCTGTATTCAGAACTTTGATTAAGTAGTATTGAATTTCACTTTGAGTATGTGCAATTTTGTTAATTCACTTACTATCTGTTTTCTTGACTTTGACTCGCTCATGAATTTGCATCTGATTGATCTTTGCGTTCTTTGACAAATCTTCGCTTTCATACATTTCATCTTTCAGTCACTCTTTGACAACTTCTTTTTCAAAGTCGATCTCAGAATGTATCTTAAAATACGAATTCACATCTGTTTCATGATTCACGATGACTCGCGACTTAAACTCAGCTTTTCGAACAATCACGACTTTTTCAAGAGACATTAAGTCGTCTGATTCATCAAGTATTTCAATGCTGACTTTGATCTTCACATCATTTTTGATGAAAGTCTGATCAGCTTGATTGATGACTTTGAGCTCTGCTGTTTTGAATGACTCTGTTGCTTTGAATGACTCTGTTGCTTTGAATGACTCTGCTGCTTTGAATGACTCTGCTATTGCGAAGTCTGCTTCATCAGTGTCTGATTGAAATACAAGATGTATAAGTCAGATTCTGAGATACTCATGTTGCTCATTCAACTGATTCAAAATGTTGTTGATGTTGTTTATTTTTTCTCTCGCTATATCATCAGCTGAGTTCTTGACTACAGATTCATGATAATCTTTCGTCAATTCAAAGTTGACAACGAATGTGAGAATCTGAATGAGAAAGTTCTTTAGATCTTTCTTTGAGAGCTTGTCTTTGAGATTCTGCTTCTTTATTTGCTTGTTCAATTTGTTCAATTCTGATGTTGCTTCAGCGTTCTTGAAATTCTTCATGAGCTTTCTTAAATACGATGTGACTTTTTCATATATTTGCTGACGAAGATCATCTGACTTTGAAGCTTCGCTCTGCTCAATTTTCATGCAATCAAATTCGTCATTTTGATCTTCATCTTCATAAGCATTTTTGACAAATTCTTTGAGTTTATTGATGAAGATATTGAATGACTTTGAAGAAGCTGTTTTCAAAGACTCTTCTGCTTGATCTTTTTCTTTGTTCACTTTGATATGAGCAGTGTCTTGATTCAATGTTTTCTTCAAGTTTATCTCGTTGAAAAGTGCTTTTGTCGCTTTTGTCTGTCAACATGCTTTGTCAGCTTCAAGATGAGCAGTGTCTGAACTCAGCGTGCTTTCTGACGTTAAAAGACTCTGAGACGTCTTTGCTTGCTCTGTCTGTTGACGTGCCTTGTCATTTTCAAGATGAGCAGTGTCTGAGCTTGATGTGCTCTCTGATGTTGAAAGACTGTTGAACGTCTTTGCTTGCTCTGCCTGTTTACGTGCTTCGTTGATTGTAACTCGCTTGAAATTTGAACTCAGCGTCTTTTCTTCAACTTTTATAATCGATGAAATTTTCGTTTTGAAATTGATCATAATTCAATTGAAAGAATTTTTCCTTTTTCTCTTTTTTCTTTTCAAATCAGTTCTTGTACAAAAGAGCAGTATTGCTTGTCTTTTGAGATGATAAAATTGCTCGAGTAGATGTATTCAAGAATCGAATCAATCGATTTGTTTTTAAGAATTTTATGAGTGTAATGTTGTGTTTTTTTGAATCATTGATTTGTGCTCTTTTATAAATCACTGATAAGTCAACTCAGACTTTCATAATCATCAGTTCTTGCATCGTTCTGTAAGCTTTTCTGACTGCGAATAGAATCTTGCAAAAGATACACTCTGAACATTCACAAATCAAGACTCTTCAAAATTTCGTTTTTGAAAGTTTCTATCTTTTCATTTAACAACAGTCAAAACTCTCTTTCTCAATGTTGTCAACTTTGACAACATCAATATCTTAACTTGCAAAAGAAGGCATGAACGAGCTGAAATCATTGACATTGTTGATTGCATTGATCACTGAAATGTAAGTGAATAGCATGCAGATCAAGTCAGCTAATATTCTACTTAGCAGTCATGTTGATAACGCGTCTGAGATGTTATCGTTTGAGTTGAACGTGAGCTGAAACTCAACAAGTCTCAACGTCAGCATGCAAACAACAACACTAGAATATAGTTCAGAAGCTATGTCTTTGAATTCATCAATTCATCATATTGTTGTTGACATTGACGTGAAGACTGTGTTCACTTTGAATCAATTGAATGCTTTCGTTGACAATATCATCTTGTGAATCTCAGTGAATCTCAGAAATCATATAGCTCAAATCTCTTTAGATCGACTCTGTCAAGCAAACAACTTGTTAAGCGCTGTCAATTTCTTCAGATTGATGATCTCTTACTTAATAACAATGAATAATTCAGCATGATTCTATCGCTCATCATCACAGCAGAACTGTGCGCTTCGTGACAAAGACAGAGAAATCTTCAGCTTAAATTCTTCAAATCATCACTCAGTCAACGACAGCGTCACAACGAGCGTTGCGCAGACAATTTCTACGAGCGCTTCGCGAACATTCAATCTGTCGTGAACTGAAAATGAATCAATTGCTTCAATGCTCATCGCGATTTCTTCTTTAAGTATATGATCAATGAACAACAGTATTTGAGCAATCAATGTTTCAAGTTCTGAAATATAATCATCAGAAACTTCATTTTCTGATTAAGCTGCAATGAAGAAAGTATTTAAAAGCATGATCTCTTTGCTTATTATTTACTACTATGTCATAGAGATTTTGTAATATAGATAGATCAAATCAAAGCAGAATAAGCTTCATTAATCTGCAATCGTGATTACTTTATGCATACGATGTGTTCAAACAATCGCGATTCTTCAGTATGCTATGTTATTCACTCTATGTCTATTAATCGTTTATCACATCACTGAAGCATCAGCAATCTTCATCGTGATTAAAAGATCAAGCTTCAGTGCTTTTGTCTTGAGTCAGATTCTTACGTTCTCATCGAGAACTTGCGAAGCGTGAAGAATATTGATGAATTTGACAATGACTGTTTATCTGCTTCATATTGAGTTTTCTTTTTCACCTGCGCATTTCTTTTTATATTGAGAGCTGAATCAATAAAGTTGAATCATTGAACCTGAGTATTCACGTCTTCTCGAGCCTGATTGTAGACTGCGCACAAATGTTGATACTGAGTGTAAAGATCTCGAAGTTGCTTTCTCAGACTGTCAATCGCAATATAATATCAGCATCATTCTTGAAGATTCTGTGACGAAGTCTTCTCATCTCAATCATTCGAAAAAGCTTGTTTCTGAGCTGCTTCAAATGCACTTGAAGAAAACTAGGCATATTCTGTTCAGAAAGAACCTAATGACTCACAGAAAGTTGCAGTTGCTTTCTGCAACAATGCTGACGTGATGATCAGAGAACTGCGAAGAAAGACACTGACAACAAAAGAAAGAATGAACTGAGATCAATATATGAAAGAGTTTGATGTCAAGTAGAAAAATGTAATTTGACTTTCATTTATTGAAAGCAGAAATCTCAAAGACAATGAAAGTGAGATTTAGTAAGAAATGAGTAGTGAGCATTCAGAAATGATGTTGTGCTACATTGTTAAGAAGAAGAAAGACGCAGTTGAAGTTAAAACATGTATTTCAAATCAAGAAGCTCATTTTTGACAGCATCTAGAACATGTGAAGCAAAGTGCGTTCTGATGAAGAAGATTGTGCACATTTCTATTTAAGACACTGCAAATGCTGACAGTCATTCAATCAAACAGTTCAATCTCAACTTCAAGTCTCTGTCGCTGTTAATCATTCTTTCGCAACTAGAATTCTGTTTAAGACACAGACGCAAGTCAACTAAGCATGTAAATGCACATCATACAAGAATGCGCTAGTGAATACGTAAAAACGACGTTGAAAGATCTAAAGTTGCTTTTCGATTGTGAAATTTAATTCAGAATCTCAACTTCAATCATTATTCATTTCTGTGTAACGAGTCGCTCTTCGTGACGAGCAAAATTATAGATACTTTGTCTTTAAAGCAATCTCGACTTTGCATACACATCTGCATTTGTTTAATTCTGTGTAAGTTTCGTGATTTGATTACTTTTAGACTCACGAAACATCTTCTTAACTGAAAATTACACTGACGTCGTTGTCTCGTCATCTGGTTTGCGAAGAGTCTTCTTTCACTGATATCACGAAACATCTTCATCACAGCTTCAGCATCGAGCTCTCATCACTTCTAATAATCATAGTATAGTAATGTTCAAGTCTCAGAATTTTACTATCATACTGATAAGTTATCATCAGCTCTGTGACTGCTGTGTGAGAATGATTCATACAATCTCGTCACGTCGACTGATATTTCAAAGAAATGACGATTTCGACTAGCGTCAAACTCTCACAATGTAATCAGAATGTAATTTAATCTTTGTAAGCAAGTCAAGCTGATTTTGTGACTGATAAGCTTGTGACTGCGCAATCATCAGCACGCGAAGATTAGTTGTTTCAGCGTGTCAGCGCAGACTCTAATAGCGATAGAACGCTCATTCTGCGTCAACGTGCTTGAATAAAGCTTGTAAGTGTCATGTCTTAATCTAATCTTCTGTGTGAATGAACAAATTTGAAGTACTTTGACCTCTAAGCATCTATAATTTGCACACATATTCTCATACTTCTAAAACCAGTTATTTGCGCTAATATTAGACAGCGTTCTCTCGCGACGCTAAGCAATTAGTCTCAAGTCTTCTTTCTCATACTGTATCAATCTTATCATCTTCTCATTCAACATCACTGCGTGATATTGAACTCTATTAGTTGCATCGTCACTTTGATGATCATCTAGCTACGTTGATGTCGAGCTATTCTCTAGATCTTTCGTACTGACATAGACTTGAGTTCTGTCTTCTCAGAAATCTGACGTGTATTCTGCTTGTTGACAGTCTTGTAAGAGAATCTTCAAAATTTATAGTACTTGTTTCTAACTTATATCAGCTTTAATATTCTAAGTATGACTGACGTGAAAAAGGCAAGTCTTGTTCTTGACATGATCTCTTCTATCATTGCAATCATCGATGCTATCAACCAAGTTTACAAGACTGTCAAGAACGAATCGAGTCTTTCGATGAATTTTAAGAAGTCAGCGACGAAACTTTCTATTATCTCGAAGCTTCTTGACGATGCAAAAAGATATTTCAAAGCGACGAATGAGTCAATAAAGACTGCGTTTACACTCACATTAGAGAGTTGCAAAGTTCAAGCTACACATTTTCAGAAGTTGTTTGAAAAGATTATGTCAGAAGAGAGTGACTTGAGATGAGATCAATATATAAAAGCGGCTTGAACGATTGAAAAGAGCGATCGTGTAAAGAGTTTGATGAAGAAGATTCTACAAGATCTGCAGCTTTTAGCAACGAAGTTTTCAGAAGTGATGACATCAAGAGAAAAAGATCAGTTGGCAAAGACTGTTGAGAAGATGACTAGAATGAAGTCTTCTTTACTTGATGACTTCAAACAAATGTCTGCATACACACACTATGACAGTGACGCTCAAAACGTCAACATCAAAAGTGACATTCAACACATTAATTTCAATACAAGTCATCAAAACTTCGGTTTTGATCAGCAGTACATTGACATCAATCATATCAATACGTTGAACTCATAATCATAGTATAAAGAATTTTGTAATTAATCAACGCTTTAGTTAACAATCATCTATCGAGCAAGAATGTTACTGTCGATGACATAGATTAATCTTATCTTCATACTTTGCAATGTTCTAATACTCTGACTGTCAAGAATCGATTAAAAGAGAATAAGAACAAGCTGCTTCATAAATCTATTGACTGAATTCTTCAAGACTCGCAATATCTCAGTTGAAGAGATGCAAACAATGTCTGTTTACTCTGAATCAAGAGCGACGCGAGTAAAGAGAAGACTATGATGTTGATTGATCTTATCGAGCGACTGTCACTTTCACAAGATAAATTCATCGTGATGACTTATTTCTTCTGTCAAAATGCAAACTATGAGCTTAACATTCTTGAAGCGATCATCAAGAGTCTGATTTTGCAATTAGTCAATCAACAACAGAAGCTTAAAGAATCTTTGCAACGTCGTTGAGACACGAAAAACGCGCGTTTTTCTGAGAATGTTATCTCATGACAAACACTCTGAAACATCTTTCTAGAGATGCTGAAGTACTGTAAGTGTCAGAGAGTATACGTGATTGTGAATGCTTTTGATGAGTGTCAAGATGATGGCATGATCGATTTTCTGAAGCGTTTTGTTTGAACAAGACTTCATCATTCTTCTAAAATCAAATGACTATTAACAAGTTGATCATTGAACAGCGTTGAGCGAGAGTTGCTCGCTGAATCTGATTAAGTGCTAGTCAGTCTGAAGCTTAACTCAAATCATGTTTCTGAGACTGTAAAGACTTATATTGCTTTCAAAGCGAATGAGCTCAATCGTTGCAATGCTTATGAACTAACGTTTCGACGAAATATACAGACTGAGCTTATCAACAAGGCGAAGAACACGTATTTATGAGTAAGTCTGATATGCAAAAGACTTGAGAGAGTACATCAAAAGAAGACATTAACTACAATTTAAGACTTGTCATCAGATTTACACTCGCTTTATAATCGAGTGTTTCATCAGCTTCGCTCAGACTATTCAGTCATGATGAAGAGATGCATGCAACTTCTCAAAGCGATATTACTAGTCTATCAATCTTTAAATATAGCAGAAGTGAGTTACGTGTCAGATTTGTCTGAAGAATGAGACGCTATTAAAGCGCTGATCGATCAATGTGCTTCATTTCTCAAGATGCAAGAAATCGACATCGAATTTGTTCATCAGTCAGTTTGAGACTACTTGATTGAGAAGATTAGTCAATTTATATTCGACTTCTATAAGTGCTATGAGCATGATAAGATTGCGCTGAGTTGTCTATCATATTTATCTCAACGACTCAAGATCAATCTTATAGATCTACCTTGACCTGATTCAACTAGAAAATTGATGAAAAGAAATACATTGATATCTAGTATTGATTACGCAGTCTTCTTCTGAGTGCAACATCTCAATGATGCTCAGCACATTTCGCTGATACAGAATGCTTTCGCTGAACAAGAGAAAGTGAGTACATTTCTTCGTACTAAGTTATTGAAGTGAGTAGAGTGTCTAAGTTTATTAGATAAGCTCTCACGCGTTTTCAAAGCATTAAATACATTAACAGATATGACAGACGTAAGTGATATATATTCAATTTCTAGAATCATTGACTAATTAAAGAGTCATCAACTTAAAGAAGAACTCTTTTCTATCAATACTTATACAGAATGCTAAACGTTTCTTGTCACAACACTATTCAATACTAGTGAAATGATCATTACAGATTTATAGCTTTGCAATAGTTTTCAGCTCTCAGACAAGCGTAGTAAGAAGAAACAATCTCAACAAGGTTTCAATGTGATTGAGAAAGCTTTCTCTGATAAAAAACGTGTGAGCATCTTTAATTCAGACACTCATAGATCACTTGAACTCAATCTGAGCTGTAGTCTTCTCATCAGACGACAAACAGATTGCATCAGAGTCTCATGACAAAATCATCAAGCTGTGAAACGCTATAACAGATGATCTTCAAAAGATGCTTGCAGATCACTTGAACTGAGTTCAAGCTATAGTCTTCTCGTCAGACAACAAACAGATCACGTCAGAATCTAGAAACGAAATCATCAAGCTGTGAGATGCTATAACAGATGATCTTCAGAAGATGCTTGCAGATCACTTGAACTGAGTCTGAACTATAGCTTTCTTGTCAGATGACAAAGAGATCGCGTCAGAATCTAGTGACAAGATCATCAAGCTGTGAAACACTATAACAAACAATCTTCAGAAGATGCTCACAGATCACTTGAGCTCAATTCAAGCTATAGCTTTCTCGTCAGACGACAAACAGATTGCGTCAGAATCTGATGACAAGATCATCAAGCTGTGAAACGCTATAACAGACGATCTTCAGAAAATGCTTGCAGATCACTCGAACTGAGTTCGAGCTATAGTTTTCTCATCAAGCTGTGAGACGCTATAACAGATAATCTTCAGAAGATGCTTGCAGATCACTTAAACTGAGTTCAAGCTATAGTCTTCTCGTCAAACAACAAACAGATTGCATCAGAGTCTGATGATGAGATCATCAAGCTGTGAGACGCTATAACAGATGATTTTCAGAAGATGCTTGCAGATCACTTGAACTCGATTCAGACTATAGTCTTCTTGTCAAACAGCAAACAGATCGCGTCAGAGTCTGATGACAAGATCATCAAGCTGTGAAACACTATAACAGATGATTTTCAGAAGATGCTCGCAGATCACTTGAACTCGATTCAGACTATAGTCTTCTCGTCAGATGATAAACAGATTACGTCAGAATCTGATGACAAGATCATCAAGTTGTGAAACGCTATAACAGATGATCTTCAGAAGATGCTCGCAAATCACTTGAACTGAGTTCAAGCTATAGCTTTCTCGTCAGACGACAAAGAGATCACGTCAGAGTCTAGTGACAAGATCATCAAGCTGTGAAATGCTATAACAGACGATCTTCAGAAGATGCTCGCAAATCACTTGAACTGAGTTCAAGCTATAGCTTTCTCGTCAGACGACAAAGAGATCACGTCAGAGTTTAGTGACAAGATCATCAAGCTGTGAAATGCTATAACAGACGATCTTCAGAAGATGCTCGAAGATCACTCGAACTCAATTTGAGCTATAGCTTTCTCGTCAGACAACAAAGAAATCACGTCAGAGTCTGATGACAAGATCATCAAGCTGTGAAATGTTATAACAGACAATCTTCAGAAGATGCTTGCAGATCACTTGAACTGAGTTCAAGCTATAGTCTTCTCGTCAAATGACAAACAAATCGCGTCAGAGTCTGATGACAAGATCATTAAGCTGTGAGACGTTGTTAAATTCTTGAAAGTCTCAAAATTTCTCAATAGCACTCTTGATAGTCATCTCAAATTTCGTGCATGATGACGAGAAATCAAGATCTTTGAGTCTGTCTCGTTTCTAAAATTCTCAATAGATGATCAATATCTCATAACAAATCTCGATGAGATTAAGATTGAAAAGATCTTTACGAGTAAACAAAGCTCTGATTTTGAATTGTTGAAAAATCTTTGAATGAATTCTCAGTGAATGTGTTATGAAGTGATGTCTATGTTTCTTTTATCGACGAATTTTAAGTCACTATGTTATGATATAAGAGAAGATCAAGTGATTATTGAACTTGAAAATGATCGAGTTTTAAGCTTTGATATCAATCATGTAAGCTTAAACTCAATATATAAATACTCTGTATAATCGTGATTCACTTAGTAATTAATATATGTAATATTTTAATACTTTAATAAAGAGAGATAAGAAAGTCGTAATATTTATATATTATATAGAGAAAAAGTAACTCTGTTATAATATTGTCATTGATTAGTTCTAGTATTTTCAAATACGTGAAGGCAGAAAATTCTAGAAGCGTCTTATAATCATTTTACATCGTCATTCACAAGAAAAGTCTGCAATGAAGAGATTTACTTGTATAAAAAGTAAGATATCATTTCAACATTTGAAAGTTGATTTGATATCACGAAAGATGACGCTGTGATCATTGATGAGTGTCACTTGTCAAAGCAGATTCTAGCTTTCAAATGTTTTATTCGTGAGTGCTCTTGAAACGTTGATTAGACTGAGATCAAGCTAGACTTTCACCTGACAAGCTCTTGAAAGTGATAGATGATCACGTGACAGCTCGTGAAAACTTTTAGCGCATAGATGACTACATAAATACAGAATTGACTTGCTCTGCTTACAGAGACTAAATCACACTAGATTATCTTATAGAGCATTAGACGCTAGTCGAAATCATTATTTCTTTGATTGAAAGATATCAAACGACGTGATGATATTGCATGAATTATTCTCACACGGCAGTCATAGAGCTGATGATAACTTATTCATATTATAGTAAGGTCTCAAGGCTAGAATACTGCTATACTATAACTATCAGAAGTGATAGAGCTTGATGATAAAGCTACGATAGAGATATTCTATAATTCTACTAGAAGAAGACTTCGTGTAAAATCAGGCGACGTGACATCAACGTCAGCGCAGTTTTTAGTTAGAAGACGTTTCGAGTTTTAGAAGTGACTAAACCACAGAACTTATGAAGAATAAAGCAAATACAGATGTTCATATGAATAACAGAACGTGAAGCTTGCGCGAGTCTGTCTTGAATCGATTCAAGCTTCATTTCTCATGTGACAGTCTTGTCATTCGCATCTTTCACTATCACATTTGCATCACTGAGACTCTTCATGACTCTGACGCAATTTCATTCATCTCAATCTGCGCTTCGCTCATTCAAGCAACTTTGATCTTTGACTCTGACGCATCTGCTTCTTTCGAACTCTTGCGCTTCTGAGTTGTTTTGTTTCGACCAAGGTTTTTCTTATTCGCAGTAGCTTTCTCTATCTCTGCTGTAGCACTTGCAACTTTCTCTGTCTCTTTCGCAGTCTTCTTAGCTTCTTTCTCAGCCTTTTTAGTCTCTCTCTCAGTCTTCTTGATCTCTTTCGCGACCTCTTTCGCAGCTCGCTTCGCTCATGCCTTCTCGAGATTCTCATAGCTCATCACTCTCATCTTTTCTAAGTTCTGTGACTTGATTGATCGACAAGCTTTGACTTCGTTGTTAACTTCGATCAAGAATCGATTCTGTTTCTGAAGAAGAGCACGTTCAACAAAGAACAATTGAGTGACATTAGTGAGCTTCTGTATATGTCTTTGTATGCGCTGTTTGCTCATCTCATCAAGCACATTAGCATTCTGTTTGATTAGATTGTGTAGCGAGACAACTGCTTCTGCTGACATTGACGTTACAAGCGTTTGCAATACTTGATCTTGCGTATAAGAATCTATCTCATTGATTTTCGAAGCAATTAGTTCAGCGAAAGACTTTGATATATCACTGAGTACTTTGTCTGAGTTGAAGAGAAAAAGATCAGTCTTAGTTCATTCAGCTCATATGTTTCTAGATGTGAGCGCTTGAGTTTTTGCGAAGCTATATAAATAAGTGAAATGCTTCTTGTTGATTGTTTCTACACATTTTCGCTCTAGTCGTTCAACTTGATCGCGATAGATCGTCTTCAGTGAGTCAAACACTGAGATGTCACAGAGCTGAAGCTTATGCAATGTGTGAGAGAGAAGACGACATAGAGTGATGTTGTTTTCGAAGTGAAACTCTAAGATCTCGAGAGTTTCGTGCGTTTTGAAGTCGTTGCATATTAGTACTCGAGGTTTCTGATTAGCGCGCTCTTTGATTTGAGAATCAAACACAAGCTTGAGTCATTGCAAGCTGATATAGAAGTCGATGTATTCAGTGTCGAAGTACGCATAATATCATTCAGAAGTGAGGTACGTGATTCAGTTGACTCGATGAGTTGTCGCTGATCAGATTATCATGAGATTCAAATATCTACTCACTGCACTTACACATTCAATGACTGTTATCATCGTGCGCTTAACACACACGTCTTTATAGCCTTGCTTATTATTCTTATCAACAAGAACTTTAATAAAGTTGAGCTTGAAAAGCATGATGTCAGTCTCGTTCATGTTATACACATTTTTCTGTAGAACGATCGAATTCTGCAGTATTTTTTCGATCATCTTGAACCAGTGCACAATCTTATTATAAATGTTGTAATGATTTCAGTTCAGCATCTCACTCTTACTCACTCTGAGTTCTGAATGACGTTTGTAGAAAAATTGTGATCAGTTCTTGCTTGAAGACTTACTTGATCTGTTCATTGAGAGTCGCTGACGAGCGAGACTGAAGACTATTGAACGTATATACTTTATTCGAACAGAGCGTTCAAGAGCATTCTGTTGTACCAAGAACTTAACAAGAACTTTCGCTTTTCACAAGTAAAGATAGTGTTGACTTTGAGTCTTCTCTTTCTTGAATCGTCGATCGCGTGCATGATGCTGAAGAGTAGTGCGAGAAACGTTGCTATGATTTGCTAGAGCACGAAATGATTTAGACACGTCTTTCAAAAGACCTCGTGTCAGTACCTGACTGAGTTTGTTCATGTTAGCTTACTGAGATGATGAGTGATGAGAGAAGAAAGAGAATGAGTGAGAAGCAGTCTTCAGGCAACATCAAGCAGTGAAAGACAGTGCTAGACAACAATAAATGCAACAAGACGAGCGTGACTGATCATGAAAACTTCTAAAGTTCTTGTGCAATGCATCACAGTCAGTTCGAAAGACTAATCTGAAAGAATAATAGCGTCAGATATAATACAACTAATACATGATCATGTAAGCACGCTAATGCAAGTCAAGACGTGCTAAAATATCATGTCACGTTGAGAGACTGTCAACATTCTCTTTCTTTGATCGACAAAACTCATGAAATGTACGTTTCTGAAAGCTGACTGATTCAAAGACTTGAAGTCATATTCATTCTTAATAGAACTTCTCACTAGCATTTTGAACTTTGAAGAGACTTCTACAATCACGATTCATCAAGAGAAAGCAACTGAAGCAACGATCAATGACATCAATGAAACAATCAACAGCTTAATTAATATCATGGTAGATTTCGTTGCGAACTGATGTTTTGAAGAAGAAATGATTGTAAAACAGTGACATATTGATAATAACTTCATAGACTTGCGAAAGAGAGACTTCAAAGATCTCAATCACGAACTCGACTTGCGATGATGAGTGACTCACGTCATTGAAACTCTTTTTAATCATGCATTTCAGAATGTGATGTCTTTGCTTCAACAACTTCTTGTCGAAGACTTTGCAGAGATTTGATCTCACTTTACGACACTATTTTCTAGAGTGTGATCGAAGAATCTTGAGCATTGTCACATAGTGTGACATCAAATATACGAGTAGCACTAGTCTTGAACAGCAATATGTGTTTCATATGATACAAGACATGAAGAAGGCAGTTCATATTTTGTTAATTGAGCATAGGTCAAATTGAATGAGAATTGAGATGAAGCTATTTCACAGAAAACTTTCAAAATTTAGATGAGACGATTGCAATTTGAGTCTTTATGATAGATAGATGTTTGATCTGCATGTTATCTAAGATGAAAGTCGAGATGAGAAATACATTCATTCAGCTGATGATCTCGACAGAACTGAAGGCTTGAAAACAGAGAAAATGCGTCGTTGATAATCAATGAAATCATCGTCATCTTCAAGCTTGAACTTCATCATGTGTTCGCTGTTGATTTCTTCAGTGTTTCTCTGATTTCTTGCCTCGTCATTTGCAGACTCAAAGTTCGTGAAGCCTTTATATCTTGAAATGAAATAATGCTTCTTCTAGAATCATAGAATTAAACAATGCGCGAATCTTTGTGATTGAATGATTTATCATTTCTTGTTTCAATGATGATCACTCAAGTTGATCAGTCGATTTGTAGATTTGATATCTTTCGTTGCGATTCATGATGAAGTAGATCTTTGCGTCTGCTATCTGTGTCAACTCGTTCATCTTTTTGAAGAGACTTTTTGTTCGCTTTCTGACTTTCTCTCGATTAATGTGTTGCTGAGTTCTAACTTTTGTCATGAAGATATAAAGAAATGCTTTGATCATTCTTTTTTGAAGTCACAATGACAATATATATTCTTGAAAAATAAATCGATTCTTGAAAGCAGTGAATGAATGTTGTCTCTTTTCTGAATGTTTCTAGTTGTAGAACAATGCCGCAATTCTTATTGAAAAGCTCAGTCATCAGAATCGCGAAACAAAAATGAATGTCATGTGATTCACTTTCAAATGCTTAAAGAAAGCTGTGTCTGAGAAAGAACTTTTTTATCACGTTTCAACTAATGTTTCATTTACGAATAGTTATATAGTTCGCTTACTGCTAAACTATGATCAGTTTTGACACTTTAGAGTTGAGATGAGATCTAGATCTGATAGTGAACAACGAAGACTAGCTCAATGAAATCGCTATGTCTGAACTCAACGCTTCTGATCTACTATGTATCTTGCAATGAAGATCAGATACTTCAGTCAGATCGAGTCTTTCTTCAGCGCTGAACTCGCTCGTTTCTACAAAATGAAATAAAGATGAAAGTTATTAGAAAATGATATTCTCGACATTTTCATCATCAAAATTAATATCTCAATAGCTTAGTAAAGTAAACTTTGCGTCTGCTCGCTTTTGAAATCTTTTCTTCAATGCATCATTCAATTTCACATGCAAATTGATCACTGTCTTGTGAAATTTCATATCAGCTGCTTGAGTATCTTTGTGATAAGTCAGCTCTTGCAGTAAATAGTCATTCGTTCTTGTAAGTTCTATCACACGCTTCGCTGAAGAAGCAGAGTGATTTTGCTTCGATAGCTGAAGTCAATGAGATAGCTGCTTGTAAGTGAATGTGATTTTCTCATTTCTTGCAATCTGATTATTCAGAGCAGCAACATCACTCGTCTTGCCGAAAATTGATTGTCGACGATATGTAGAATGTATTGATGACAGTCATCACTTTACTCGAGAATCTTGAAAGATGACATGTCGATTGTCTTTGATTGTTTCCGTTCTCAGAAATGTAGTCTTTGACGTTGCAATCTTTAAGACTTCATTGTGAATTACTTCTTGTCGCTGTTCTTCTATCATCGACGATGATTGAATTTGTGCCTCACTTTCGATTTGTATGTTGTCTGTTGTGACATCATAATCGAATATATCTGATCTAAATACAATGTCTGACGAGAAATCAGCAGCGAACTGAAAATGATGACTTGAAAGCTCATTCATAGCTGCTTAAAGAAACATTTTTTCGCGAATCTTTCTGAATATAATAATCGAGCATTCTTCTGAATTCTGTAGAAAAGAAGTCTCTTTTTTGATGTTTCACAGAAAGTCTTTTCTGAATGTTCATGAAAATTCTACATAAGCTTCAAAATTGAATACAATAGAAGCGAGAATTGAATGTGATTGAATATTGTCATGATAAAAACTTTTCTCGAGTCAAATTCTTTTAATCTATTGATTTTGCAAAGTGTCATACGTTCACATCTCATCTGATAAATCAACATGATATCTATCAGCGTCTTGAAGACTTGTCTCATCTTTCTATTCTGTTACTATCTAGTCAGTGCATTCGTCGATGCTGTATCAACACTTCAAAGTGCTCGTGAGTCTGCTGCTCTTCAGATGAGAGACAATCAAGCATCTAATGCTGATGTAAGTAAATATGAACTAGCGTTCAAACTCGCTTTTTCTGATCATAATGCAGACAATTAATGAAGACTCTTTGATTTACACTCGTTCAACGCTTATCTTAAATGTTTTCACGAAACTCGACTGCAAAGATGATCAGCTCGATGAAACTCTTCTTTATTCGCAGAATGTAAGGTTCGAGAAAGATAGCAATTGAGACAATGTAGAGAATTTCAAATTCATTCAGATGTCTCGTTCATTAAAGAAACAAGAACAGCTGAATTTGAGTCACTTGAGTCAAGATGATGATCAAACTCAGGCTTGAAGCTGCGAAGAGTACATGATGAACTATCGAGTGAAAACAGCTGCTGACTGTCATAACAATTCTAATGAAGAAGAAGCTGACTGTATTCGCTTGTGATATTATTAAACGAATGCGAGGTATGAGCAGTAAGTCAGCAGAATACTAGTATCGAGAAAGCTTCAGCTTTGTTTGTGTGCTTCAAGTGAATAGCGCGCCTAGAATCAAATGTCTCGCTAAAAGACTGTCTTTTTGCAATAATATATGATAGCACGCTGAAATGAACATGCATTGATTCTTGATTTGCGTTTTGTTTAGCTAAATAGAATTCTGTTTCTTTGATCACTATCAATCTGATCTAGCTTCTAGAAGAACTCTATGTGAAGAACTCTATGAAAATGTCGAATTAATACTATAAAATTATGCTAAACACACTGCGTTTTCGTAAAGATTGTATATTGTCTTTGTGCAGAGTATATAGTTGTCATTACTTATTATAAGCCTAGAAATGAGAGCAATTTACTCAATAGACTTAAGCTAGTAGACAGCGATATTTATATCTACAAGTAGATGCTGAGATCAGAAGTGAATGTCAGAGTCAGAAGTGAATGTCGAGCAAAAGCAAGAATGAAAAGTTGAATCATCAATGAAGATAAATGAATCAATTCAAACTGCTGTATTGTCGAAGAGAGACGCAATTAGATTTAAAGCTGCATTAATTTACTTCGCGAGTTGCTTCTTCAAATTCGACATGACGAGATTCATCAGCACGTCGCAATCACATTCATCATACTCAGATCGCTCGTTGCGCTCGAAAGTTGAGTTCAACGCAAGTGAAGAATCGAGACTCACGACAGAACATGAAAAGTCGAATCGACCTTGAAGAAAATGACTGATCACTCAAGATGAGAAAATTCAAAAGAAAAAGAAGCTTCGCAGTCAAAGTTGAGCGAAGCGTCGCGAATGACTCAACAAATTATTCGCCTTGAACTTGAAACTCTTGAAAGCACTAGACATGAAAGAATGCATGCTGAAGATGCAGAGAATGATCTTGAAAAAGCTCGCTGTCAAAGAAAATCATTTGAAAAGACTAGAAGAGATCTCAAATTGATCAATCGCAAACTTTGATGATCAAGTTAAATAGATAGAAGAGATGATACAATCGATGCAGTATTGAAACGTTGATTGAGCTTTGAATTTGCGAATGAATGATGAAAAATGAGAAGACTAGAAGTTTAGTTATGATGATAAACTTGTCAAATGAATGAGTGATTCAAATCTTTGAACAAGACGTTACAAGAACGTTGAAACTGCGTAGTTTCATCTCAGACGCTTCGTTCAAGTCTGATACTTAAAGCGATGAGTTTAAAGCAGTCAACGAGTTGTGACATTCTAGACAGCAGTCATTTCTTGAGTTAATGTTATACTTAAAACATATTTTACTTGATCGCTTGTTGATGCACATATGATTGATGAAACACAGATTCTGTTGATAGCAGTAAATTTGTTTAAAACATGAACTATAGCAAAAGATGTTAAAACATGTAAATGAAATATTCGAGATTAATACAATTTACTTCTTTCGTATGTGATCTTTCTTGACGATGTCATCATTGACAACTCTCTTTCTCTTGTTACTCTTTCATGATCTGACATTATTGATCTTGATTCTCTCACGTTTCTTTCGTGCTTGATTGCTCTTGAAGTGCATATCTTTGATTTACATCTTCTTGCGTTGAGTCTTGATCTTGATCATCATTTTCTCTCTTCTGATCATTTAATTCGTCGTTTGAGTAGATCAGTAACAACTAATCTATAATAAAAGTCGTCTGATCGATGTGATTCTTCTGTCAAAGAACTTGAGGCAATAGATTCGCTGTCACGATCATCAAATACTTATGTGTTGAAATAAGTCAGATAAACAGACTTTCTTACGAAAATGAGTTGAATGCTGCTCTCTTGACTTCTGTCTGTGCTGTGCATGTTGTCGAGAAAAAGAAATTTCTTACTCTGCTCATAACTTAGGTCAAAGAAACATGCACATCTTCTCTTCAAACACTCTTCAGATCTCTTCACGACAAAAGTAAACTTTAATGATCTGAGTTTTCTGTTAAGAATTCACATTCAATTCAGTTAAATCTTCACTCAATGATCACACTAGATGAGAGCATGATTAAGAAATGAGACGTAGAGTAAGTGAATAATGAACACTGTTATTCACATATATTAGTCACTTTATACTTAGCGAAGATATCTGATTACACTCACGATACATAGCATATTACAACTTCACTTTCTTATACTTTTATATTCTGTGAACTTCTTACTAAGTCAGATTATTCAAAAAGAAGTCAGTGTTGTTTTTGACTGACTTGAAGTTTCTTGCTAAAATGTCACAGCTGATGAAGTGTCAATTCATTCTTTGAAAAGACTAATTCACTAACGTCGTATATGAAAGTCTTCGAATTTGATATATTCGAGTTATGCAGATACTGCAGACAGGCAAGAAATTGTCGCTCGTTGCTCATGCAAATCTGATTGTTGATCATCAAGACTTCTTGACTCTTCTTAAAAGTCATTCTCAAGTCATGATCAGTCTTTAGAATCTTGAGCAGCTTGACTCATGACAAGCAGTTAGTAGAAGAATCAAAGATATTTCTCATGCTGATTATGTCTTGTTTATTGACATCATCAGTTCATATGAAATGAAAAATCATTGTCAGAATCGAGATTGAGCTGTTGTTTGTCAAGAATCATTCTGTTGATGTAGCTACTTCTGTTCTGTTTAACATTATCGACTCGATTTTTATGTATGACGTGAGACTAACTACATCGATTGAGCGAAAAGATAATGCAGGTTTGAAAGTCTCTTTCTCAATCATGACAGCTTTCTTTATTGCAATGTTCTCGTTCATCGCTGTGTTTGATCTGAGTTGAAAGTTATTCTGCAATTCAGCAAGAATTTGAGTTCTCATTCTTGCAGATTTCATCAAGTCAGAGAGAGAAACTCTTGCAGTGAAATTCGAAGAAACAGATCTGCGTTCGTCATCTAAGCAATCTGCTAGATCATGTTTTGCTGCTGTCTTCATCAACTTGCTCAACTCTCTTATAATGATCTTATATTGTCTGTAGACGCTAAGATCAGTCGTTGAAAAGAAATTCATGATAGATATAATTTTTGATGACAGAATGAAACGCAAAAGAACTTGAGATAAGTTGTCAGAAACATGTGACAGAGATAGCAAGACTTCTTGCTCACTTTGATGAATTGAAAGAATGATTTGCACTGTTGATTGTGATTGTAGAAATTGACAAGCTGCATCTCAGCATGAACAATTAAATTCAAGAAACATGCTCTTTGAAAATGATTTTCTACGTTTACTACGTTTCAGACGCTAGCAAGACGAAAGATGTATTTCTTCGTATGAGCTTCAACTATTCTACGTAGAACACAGATTAGAAATATCTCATTCTCGAAGATAGTAAATGACGTTCTTGACGACGCAGTTACAGACTCAACAATCATAGAGTTGAGAAGAGCAGAAAGCTCATAAGCGAGTTGAATGAATGCTTTGAAAGCAATATCATATCATCTCAGCTTGAAAATCGTATAAATTCATCGAAGTAATGACTGAACCTTGTCGAAAAATGCAGTCTTAAGAAAGTCAAGATAGTGACTTTTGACTTTCTGAGTTCATTGAATATAATGAATTAAAATCTTAAGCTTCGAATTAACAGGCAAATTCTTGATTACGAAGATGTGCTCAAATCATTTCAGAAATTGCTGAGAAGTAGATGTTGACGTGAAAGATTCTATGATACGTGATTCAACAGCTGAAATACACTCATCGAAGATATCTTTGACATCATGAAGATTCTTTAGATAGTATCAAATCTTTATCATGTCAAGTCTTACAATTCTGACTAAAATCTCAACTTCTTCGTCAGATACAACAAGAACTAGAAAATAATGATATTAGTTCAACAATCAGTCTATGTTCAATTATAGAAACAGAGAGTATCATATCTTCATTCTCGATGCTGTTCAATGTATTCACGAGCTCGCGAAGTTGACTCAAGATTCTTTCATCTACTTTGAAGTTGCTGACAATTCAAAGAACTGTTTCTTGCGACGCGTCTTTCTTCATGCACGTCGCTGAGACGCTGTCATCGTTCTTTTTTGTGACGCAAATGAGAGCGAAGAAGTCAAGAAACTTTCGTTTGAATAAACGCTTTCTTGACATATCAATATTGTGTGAGTCTTGATCAAGATCATATATCATGAGATCATCATGAACAGAATTCAGCATGCAAAGAAGAATGATAGCTTGAATGAAGCGACTTCGCAGATTGTCAGTGATTTCTATGACAGTCATCTGATTTGCTTTTTGCTGACTCTGATGATATGAACATTTTAAACTCTGCAAGCTGAGCACGTTCTGAATTGAACGAACTGTCTGAGCTTTAGTTTTATCGCTCAATTCATTGCAAACATGAAAGTATGAACAAGTACTGCTTGATGATTATCGTATTCTTTGCATATCTAGCTGCTTGTCAACTGTTTCAACGAGCAGTCTATATTAAGATAAGACATGATGCTTAGTTTTGTTATGTCTTTCAAAATTGTAAACATGAAGAATGAAACTCTCATGATCTGATAACTTGAAGTTGCACTATTCACTATCTGATGCAACGTGCAGTAGCATGAATAAATTTCGACTACAATTATCGTGCAGAAAACATTTTTTAATGTTTATTTATTCGAATTGCTATGTAGTAAATCAACAAGAATGAGAATGCTGTATAAGTTTCAAATAAGTGCTTAAGCGATTTCTCTTCTCAGCAAAATTGTCACCAGTCTTCGTTTCTAGTCTGCTCAGAATCTCATCTATCATATTTTCTAAGTTCTTTTTCATTAGTGAATCTGCATGTTCATGACATCATCTTTAGAGTTTGAGTAGATTAACCTCAAAGACGTCTCAAGTGAACATAGATGCAAGAAGAATTCACTATACACTGATCATCAGTTTCAAGAAGAGCGAAGATAGATGTATGTCTTGCTGTTGTTCTTTTTTGTCAATCATCTGCGTTCTTCTTGAAAAGCTCTCATCATCATGATCAGTCAATGTGCTTGTAGTACTTTGAGAGTAACAATAGTAGTACGATGAGCTGAGTCGATGCACGTGCTAGATCAGATCAATAATAGAAGTCAATAAAGCAATGTGTTGCAAGATGTGCATGATCTCAAAGAAATCTATGTCTGCTGCATTAATTTACTAGAGATATCATCTCTTGCTCACTTATGTTTTCTTGACAACATTTCTCTAATAGATGAGAATGACTCTCAAGATTGACTCGTTCATGATTATCTTTCATCATGTGAGAAATCACAATTCGTTCGTAAGTTTACAAGATGCTCGTGAACTCTTAATTGTTGAATGTAGTTTTTAGATATGTACTACGTGTCATATGTTCATCATTTACTTCTTCATGAAAGCTTTTATGTTCTTTCAAATTTCGTAGAAGCTTGATGATTAATGATAGAAAGAAAGAATTGTTTTTGATGTCTGTGATCTTCGAAACGAGATGATTCTGATATGATGACTGTGTGAAGTCTATTCTAACTCTGTATGTCATCAATTCATCAACGATCTTGTGTCTTTCAGAGTGATTTCATTTCATATGAAGACTCTTTCATGATGTTTCTTTCGCACATGATGCAGTTGAAATATATCATTGATAACAACTCTCTTCAGCATATGTTGTTGTTGAGATAAAACGTTAATGTGAACGTTCATTGCAGAAATCTGTAGCTTGTCGTTGATATAGATTTCTGACTTTCAAATTAAGAGTATAATGTAAGTTTTGTTGATCATCATGACTTGATAACACTTCTATGAAGTTAACATGCGCAGCTCGATATCAAAAAGCCTTATCTTTTCTCTTATTTTCTTCTTCGCTACTCTCTCGACCTTGAATGAATTGATCATAAGAAATGACGCATCTTTTCAGAAGTTTTCTTCACGAAATTTAAAGTTGATGCAAATCTTTGTGTTATCTGATTTCTTCTCAAGTTGAGTCTCAGACTTTCGTGCTTTTTTCGTCAAGAGCAGATTTGCTGAAGTTTTGTCTTGATTTACGTCTTGTTCTGTTTGCTGATTTGTTTTCTCTTGATCAAGTTCTTCTTTCTTGAGTAATTCTTCTTGTTCAAGTTTTTGCTGATTCTGTAGTCTTTGTTAATTCTTTAGACTTTGATACTCTAGTCTTTTTCGTCTCTCTTACTTCTGTCTTTCTCGCTCTTCTTGCTTCTGTCTTTCTCACTTCTCTTGCTTCTGTCTTTTTCGTCTCTGTTGCTTCTGTCTTTCTCGCTCTTCTTGCTTCTGTCTTTCTCGCTTCTCTTTCTTCTTTCTTTCTTGCTCTTCTTTCTTCAGTCTCTCTTTCTTTAATCTTTTCTGCTCTATCAATTTTTGCTTCTCTCGTAGTCTTTCTCACTTTAATCTCTTCTTATTCAAGCTCTCTTGTTCTTGTCTCTCTTGCTCTTGTCTCTCTTGCTTTAGTCTTTTAAGTATCTTCTGTTTTTGTCTTTTCTGCTTCTGCTTCTGCTTCAACCTCTCTTGCTTCAGTCTTTTCAGCTTCAATCTTTGCTGCTCTTGCTTCTGTCTTTCTTGCTTCAGTCTCTTCAGCTTCAATCTTTTCAGCTTCAATCTTTGCTGCTTTTGCTTCTGTCTTTTCTGCTTTTGCTTTTGTTTCTCTTGCTTCTGTCTCTTCAGCTTCAATCTTTGCTGCTTTTGCTTCTGTCTCTCTTGTTTCTGTCTCTTCAGCTTCAATCTTTGCTGCTTTTGCTTCTGTCTCTCTTGCTTCTGTCTTTTCAGCTTCAATCTTTGCTGCTCTTGCTTCTGTCTCTCTTGCTTTTGTCTTTGCTGCTTTTGCTTCTGTCTCTTCAACTTCTGTCTCTGCTGCTCTTGCTTCTGTCTCTTCAGCTTCTGTCTCTGCTGCTTTTGCTTTCGTCTTTTCTGTGATATGTGTGCATCTTGTGATCTGTTCATATTCTCGTCTGTGCAATCAGAAACTCGAGAAATCGAATTCAAGATCAAGAATAATGATCTTTCAAAAAATGCAAAGTAGATGAACTTTTGAACGAAAAAGAATGTAATTCTCTTGCCTTGTTTCTTCTTCTTGTTGTGTAAATGATTTACGAACAGAAACTTGTCATTCTTTACATAATTCTTTACATGTGATAGTTCACATCTTTGTTTTTTTATCTCATCGACATCATTCATGACTAGCAGAGACTTCAATCTTTTGAATCGCGCTTTTGCAATCGTTGACTTTGAACATTGCTTTAGAGCAATAATCTCAAGAGACTTGAAATCTAATTGATCAGTCAGATCAGCAAAGTCGCGCAGCATTGTTTCATCTGTGTTGATCATCAGTCTCGTGAGAAGCTTTTTCTCTTTGAGCTCTCTAGACATTTGAAGATAGTGATGCATGACATAGACATGCAACTGTTGATAGTTCAGATTCACTTGATTCATCAAGCTTGTTGAGCTAGATGTAAAGCTGAATTTTATGATTTGAATGACAGCTTGATCTGCTTTTTGATTTGTGTCGCAAAACGTCTTTTTCAGCGTGATGAACATGATGTCTCAAGAAGATAGACTTATCAATCGTTTCATGCAATTGATGCACACTTTCAGATATTTGACATTCTTGAAGAAAGTAAACAGAGAAGAAATTAAATCGTCGACGACTTGCAGTCTGTCTCATATTGTCACACGTTCTTGCTCGCTAAAAGCGTCGAATATTTTCTCTTCTAGCACTTGATCTTGCAAAACTTTGACATTCAGCGTTGATAGCTGTGATGCTTTCAGCTTCAGAGCTTTCACTGTGACTTGATTCATTTTTTGCATTGTGTTCTTGTCTTGTTGAAGTAGCGTCTCTCAGATCTTCTTGATATGATTGAGGTAACGCAGACTTTTCTATCAAAGAATAAGCAAATCAGAGCACTCGTCAAGTATTTGCTCATCTCGTCACATTTAATGATCATGATTGTGTATAGTGTGCTATTTCTTCAATTCTCTCAAAGATCAGTGATGTTCAACAGAGCATTGCAAGTCGCGATCAGCTCATCATGTCAAAAAAGCTGTCTCAGACATTTCTTTTCATGCGCAGTCAGACGATTTCATCATCGTCGTTCAAAGCTAAGATTGCGTTGAAAGTGATATTGATGTATCTTGTAATAAATCTTGTTGTCAACGAGCTTCTCTTTGTTGAAATACTTCTCGATCAGATATGTTTTCAGCTCACAATCAATGTTTGTAAAAGATAGAGATCAGAAGCGTTGATTTTGAGAAGAGTTTCATCATATCTGCAAGATAAAGATTCACTGTTCATCATTTATTCGCTGAAGAAAGAACTTCTTTTTCTGCCTGAATTCTGTGTCGTTCATGCAGACATTTCAGCTGATAGTTGATTGAAAAAACTAGCTTCGAATATTTGCTCTTCAATTTAGTCAGCAATGCTTTCGCTGAGACTTCTGAAATCAGTATAGCAGCATTAAGATGTTGCTGATCAACAACAGCACAGATGTGATTATGTATGTCAAGTCAACGACATTCTTTTCGAAATATTGATTTCAATCTTTCTACATTCATGTCATCAAGCTTCTCTGACTCGTTTCATCGAAAATGCAGTCACTTGAGTCTGACGTAAGTCATTTCTTTGTACTTAAGCTCTTTTTTCGCCTCAAGTCTTGACTCTTCATCATGCGCTTGAGCTCGTCATATTTCAAGAAGATTTACTTGATGAAGAATGAAAAACAGATAAATACATTAAAGTGTCTTGCAATCTGACAATGCTTGTACTTTGTATTGCGCGTCGTTTCTGACAGACTTCAAAAAGTGCTGTCACTCTTCTACTTGAAACTGTTTCTCTTTCTGTGCTTTAAATAATTTTCTGATCATTGTCGATCTACTCATACGTTGCATTGTTTTCGACGTTTCATTCTCTTCTCGACTGTATTTTCTA